>Ga0129312_1000006_pt1 | contig 260737 bp, 225 predicted proteins | sample O827metagenome_FD_94434 | JGI IMG/M metagenome (GOLD analysis project Ga0129312, IMG submission 94434) | Orangutan group fecal microbial communities from Wisconsin, USA - O827 metagenome | ecosystem: Host-associated > Mammals > Digestive system > Large intestine > Fecal | place: USA: Wisconsin... | reverse complement strand
TAATGGCTCAACTTTTACTTTGGAAAAATCAATCTTCTCAACTGTTTTTTCAGCCTCTGCCGGTGCTGCTTCGGAAGTCTTATTTGCCTTCTTGTCAGCGTCCAGGGACTTCATTGTCGGGAACAATAATACGTCACGAATAGCCTGGCTGTCTGTCAGCAGCATGACCAGACGGTCGATGCCGTAACCGATACCACCTGTTGGCGGCATACCGATTTCCAGAGCATTCAGGAAATCTTCGTCTGTATGGTTGGCTTCCTCATCACCTGCGTCAGCCAACGCATCCTGTGCTTTGAAACGTTCTCTCTGATCAATCGGATCATTCAGCTCAGAGTAAGCGTTGCACATTTCACGGCCGTAAATATACATCTCGAAACGTTCTACCAGTTCAGGATTGGATGGTTTCTTCTTTGTCAAAGGTGAAATTTCAATCGGATGATCTGTTACAAATGTAGGCTGGATCATCTTGTCTTCACAGAATTCTTCGAAGAAGAGGTTGATGATATCACCCTTCTTGTGGCGTGCTTCATAAGCAACATGATGCTCATCAGCCAGTTTCTTGGCTTCTTCATCTGTCTTCACTTCTGTAAAGTCTACACCTGAATATTTCTTAACTGCATCAATCATTGTGATACGTTCAAATGGCTTGGACATATCAATGATTGTACCGTTGTAGCTGAGTACTGCACTGCCGCAGACTTTCTCAGCAAGGTAACGGAACATGCTCTCTGTCAATTCCATCATACCTTCATAGTCTGTGTAAGCCTGGTATAATTCCATCAGGGTGAATTCCGGATTGTGACGTGTATCAACACCTTCGTTACGGAATACACGGCCGATTTCGTAAACTCTTTCAAGACCGCCGACGATCAGACGCTTCAGATAAAGCTCCAGGGAAATACGAAGCTTTACATCTTCATCCAGTGCGTTGTAATGTGTCTCGAAAGGTCTTGCTGCTGCACCGCCTGCGTTGGATACAAGCATCGGTGTCTCAACTTCCATGAAGCCGCGGCCGTCAAGGAAGTTACGGATTTCCTTAAGAATCTGGGAACGTTTGATAAATGTGTCTCTGACTTCCGGATTCATAATTAAATCCACATAACGCTGACGATAACGGATATCTGTGTTTGTCAGACCATGGAACTTCTCAGGAAGTGTATGAAGGCTCTTGGAAAGGAGTGTGATCTCTGTTGCATGAATAGAAATCTCGCCTGTCTTTGTCTTGAAAACTTTACCCTTGATACCGATGATATCGCCGATATCAAACTTCTTGAATGCCTGATAAGCATCTGTACCCAGTTCATCTCTGGCTACATAAGACTGGATATCTCCCTGCAGGTCACGGACATTGCAGAAAGAAGCCTTACCCATGACACGTTTCTGCATCATACGGCCGGCTACAGTTACTTCCTGGCCTTCCAGCTCATCAAAATGGTTCTTAATCTCCATGCTGTGATGGGTTACATCATACTTTGTAATCTGAAACGGATCATTGCCTGCCGCCTGAAGGTCAGCCAGCTTGCCGCGTCTGATCTTGTCCTGTTCACTGACATCTGGTGTCTGATTGTTCTTTGCCTCTGCCACGTTGCTCTCTCCTGTTCTATTCGATAACTGATTTCTTCGTTTCTTAATGTACTAATACTAAATATACTAACATTAAATTTAAGCACTTACAGAGTTTAAACTCTTGCTGAATAATTTAAGTGCTTGCGATTGCTGAAAATTAAGCTCTTGCGATTTCAAGGATCTTGAATTCCAGGTCACCGGAAATGGTCTCAACAACGATTGTCTCGCCAACCTTGGAACCAATCAGAGCTGCACCTACCGGTGATTCGTTGGAAATCTTGCCGTTTAATGCATCTGCTTCTGTAGAACCGACGATTGTGTATTCTACTTCTTCATCCATCTCTACATCATATAATTTTACACGGCTGCCGATACCGACTGTATCTGCATCCACTTCATCCTGTCCAACAACTTCTACATTCTTCAGAAGTTTCTCAAGTTCTTCGATACGTGCTTCGATATCTCTCTGCTCGTCCTTAGCTGCATCGTACTCAGCATTTTCAGAAAGGTCGCCCTGTTCTCTTGCTTCTTTGATCTTCTGTGCAACTTCTTTACGTTTGTATACCTTCAGATCAAATAATTCATCTTCCAGTGCTCTTAAACCCGCAAATGTCATAATATTCTTCTTTGTCTCAGCCATAATAAAATATCCTTTCTACTCTGTTATTCTATCTTTCACCTGAATTGCTCAGTCATTCTCAAAATGTCTATATTTCAGGCCGGATCAATCCTCTGCAATCTGCCATATTATATGATTACAGAACAATCTATTTTATCCAGCGTACATCCCTGTATTATATCTTATTGGCATTTCACTGTCAACTGATTCCTGCACTTAAACCCCTGAATCATGCTATATTTTCATCACTATCCGTTGTTTTTTTCATGTTCCTTCAAAACGTGTTCACTGTGCTCCAGCCAGTCAGACAAAAGCTGCTTTAAAGCCTCATAAGATTCTACTTCATTCACAGCCTGTCGCATTCTGGCCGAACCATGATAACCGGCTGTATACCAGGCCACATGCTTGCGCATCTCACGGATGCCCTGATATTCGCCTTTGTAACGGATATGCATCTCAGCGTGGCGCAGCATCATATCTGTCATCTCTTTCAATGACGGTTTCTCATGAAGGATTCCCTTCTCCAGATAATCGATGATATCCCTGAACAGCCATGGGTTGCCTCTGGCACCTCTGGCTGCCATGATGGCATCACATCCTGTTTCCTCGATCATCCGCTTCGCATCCTGCGGAGTAAAGATATCACCATTTCCAATCACAGGAATCTTCACTGCTTCTTTTACCCTGCGGATGATCTCCCAGTCTGCCTTGCCGCTGTAGTACTGTTCCCTGGTTCTTCCGTGAACAGCAACTGCCGAAGCACCGTTGGCTTCCACAATCTTTGCCATCTCGACTGCGTTGATATGGTCATCATCAAAACCTTTTCTGATCTTGACTGTCACCGGTTTGTCAATGGCATCCACCAGACTTCTCACAATTCTGCCCGCCAGTTCAGGCTGCTTCATCAGTGCAGATCCCTCACCATTATTGACAACCTTCGGCACCGGACATCCCATGTTGACATCCAGCACATCAAAATCTCGGTCTGCGATCATTCTGGCCGCTTCTGCCATGATGTCCGGATCTGAGCCAAATAGCTGCAGGGAAACCGGACGTTCCTGAGGTACTGTTTCCATCAGAAGAAACGTGTTTTTGTTCTTATAAGTAATGGCTTTGGCACTGACCATCTCTGTACATACCATACCACACCCCTGTTCGCGGCAAAGCACACGAAATGGCAGGTCCGTAACGCCTGCCATGGGTGCCAGTATAACGGGACGTTCAATGCAAAGATCTCCAATCTGTAATGGTTTCATCATCATATGCACGACATTTCCTTTTTATTCCTATATTTGAAGATTACCGACAAACAGCCTGCATCTAAACTCTCCTGCCTTTTTTGCTGTTGACTGCATTCTTATAGTAAATGATACGCAGTCCCTGAAGGGTCAGCATATTGTCATAGATATCTATGACATCTGTCTCATCCGCAATCACCTTGCCGAAACCGCCAGTTGCTACAACTTTGATATTCTCAAGTCCAGACTCTTCCTTCATCTTACGGACGATATATTCTGTCTCACCGATGGTACCGTAGACAATGCCCGCCTGAATGCATTCCGTTGTATCCTTCGTCAGGATCGTCTTTGGTTTTCGAATCTCTACTTCCGGAATTCTGGCCGCATCGCTGGTCAGAGCCTGCACACTTGTCTGAATGCCCGGCGCAATGACAACAGAATCCAGTTTGCCGTCCTCCAGGACAAGCTGATAGGATGTGGCTGTTCCGTAATCAATGACAATCGCCGGCACACCATATAATTCTTTGACAGCCGCTGCATTGACAATCAGATCCGAACCTGCTTCCTTCGGATTCTCCGCACCGACCTTGACGCCGGTTTTCACACCGGGACCGACAATGATCGGATGAACATGGAAATATTTGATGCAGGCATTGGTCAGTGAATACATCACATTCGGCACAACAGACGCGATAATAACACCTTCTATATCATGATGACTGGCATTGGATAAACGGACCAGATCACGCAGAAGGACACCATATTCATCAGATGTTCTGGGAACCTTTGTTGTCACACGATAAATCTTCAAAAGCTTTGCTCCGTTAAAGGTACCCAATGTGATATTTGTATTGCTGACATCAATCGCCATTATCATCTTCCAGATCCTCCCCTAAAAAGAAAACTTTGTAATAGGTTTCCAGTGACTCAAATAACTCCTGCTTCTCCTGCTGCATCTGTTTGATCTTCAGCACACTGCCGATCTCATCATAAAGAAGATCCCCTTCATCAGCAGATGTATTGAGCTCAAGATTGCCGTTCTCGTCAAATTCCAGAGACAACACACCGCCCACATCTTCTGTAAACAGCACGCACATAATCTTCAGTTCATCTTTGACATGCTGAGGCAGTCCATCAAAATTCTCATTCAGATAAAATTTCTTCTCGTATGCACTGGACGCACATAAAACCATTTTATCCTGAAACATATTTATCCTCCTTCTATCGCCTGAAGTGCATTCATCCTACTTCAGCCATACAACTTAAATTCTTCTATTCCTGTCTTATCTCCTGCGGATCATCATTGCTCTCTGCAAATTATACATAGCCCAGAACGCCTCTGACAGACACTTCTCCGGATATAACAGCAGTTCTTGTTCCGTCTGTCTTCTCCACAAGCAGTGCGCCTTCACTGTCAATACCGCACGCTGTACCTTCATACTGACTGCCCCGCTCTTCGATATACACTTTGCGTCCCATATTGACAAGACGCTGATTGTAGCTCTCAACCATCAACGACAGATTCTCTGTCTGAAGGAACTGATCATAGTATTTCTCAAAAGCTTTCCAGACATCTGCAATGATTTCTGCCCGCTTATAATATTCGCCGCTGATCACATGCATAGATGCCGCCACTGCTGCAATATCCTCAGGAAAATCATCCGTATTCACATTAATGCCGATACCGATTACCACATAATGGATATTGTCCAGTTCAGAGCTCATCTCTGTCAGGATACCGCAGACCTTCCGGCCATTGATCACAATATCATTCGGCCACTTGATGGCACAGCCCTCTACCCGGCTGCTGACGGCATCATAGACTGCCATAGCCGCCACCAGTGTCAGCATAGACGCTGACATCGGATGAATCTGAGGTCTCAAAAGAATGCTCATCCAGATACCGCTGTCCTTCGGTGAATGCCATGGTCTTCCCCGTCTGCCCCTGCCGGACACCTGACGCTCGGCAACCACCAGCGTACCGTGGGAAGCTCCCTGTTCAGCCAGCATCTTGGCTGTCTGATTGGTGGATTCCAGTTCTTCTTCGTACACAACAGGATGTCCGGCCCATTCCGTCTCCAGAAGACTGTCCACTTCTTCCGCTGTCACAAGGTCCGGTGTCTGCATTAATTTATAACCTTTATTCTTCACAGCATCAATGACATAGCCTTCCTCTTTCAGCTGATTCATCACCTTCCAGATGGCTGTTCTAGATACATCAAGCATCCGGCACAGCTCCTGGCCAGACACATAGTCCTCTGCCTCCCTGAGACATTTTAAAATCTTTTCCTTCATGTCCTGACCTCCACTCTTATCCTTCATCCTTTTAATACGAACCCATATGATACGATATTAACCTATTTTCACTAATTTATCAAGAGCTGTAAAACATGCGCTGCATTTTTTTGTGTAATAGGAAATTCCGAGGAATTTCCTATTACATAAAAAGGCACTAACGCGCCTGTTATGCGCACTCGCGCGAAGAGGTAGATTGTCGCAAGCGACCGCGCTCGGCGCGAGAATGTGCTTTGGCACATTCTTTTTTATGAAATCGCAAAAAAAGAATGTGCCGCATATCCCATCATTAGGAAATGGACACATTCTATATGATCTGTTTATAAAGCTTTAACGTTGCATTCGCTTTCTCTGGAATCATCAAATACTGACTTGTAGGACAGCGGATACAGAACCAGTCCCAGAACACATGCCCAGAATACATCAACAACGGAATGCTGTTTCAGGAAAACTGTTGACATGCAGATGGCAAGTGCCAGAATATAAGATCCGAAACGTACCAGTTTCTTATGTTTAAAAGCGTTGGAATGCTGAATCACTGTATTGACAGCGATACTGTTGAATACATGAATGGACGGACAGACATTCGTCGCCGTATCCACTGACCAGATCATTCCTACCAGTCTTGAGAAAATGTTGGTATTGGTGATCTCCGGTCTCAGGTTCAATCCATTCGGAATCAATGTATAGATAACCAGGCAGATGATCATTCCGGTAAACATATATCGGCATGCATGATAAAAATCTTCTCTGGACTTTATGTAAAAGTAAACGAATGTACCGGCAATCCATACAAACCAAAGTAAATACGGTACAATAAAATATTCGCAAAACGGAATCTTGTCATCCAGCTTCGAGTGAATCGTTAACACAGGCTTCGCATACTTCTCCAACAGAGAAAACCAGGTGAAATATACGAGCATAAATACACCTACAAACTGCAATGGGTGCTTAATCGTCCATTGTCTCAATCTTCTCATAAATACTCCTCCACAACATATAATTTCATTATGGTTTCAATTTAAAATATTCTCTTTCTTGATACAAACAGAAGTATACACCCATTTTTTAAAGATTGTCTATCTAAATTCTGAAAAATTTCTTAAACATTCTCGTCATAAGTTTTGTAAGAAAACACAAGCCGCTGTACAATCTGCACAGCGGCCTGTTCCATCTCTTGTATGAATTTACGAATTTCGCAAAGGGCTATTTTGCATCCGCTTCCTTGACAACTTCCGCAATGGATGTTGCTAACCCTGCAATGCCCTGGATATCTGACGGAATGATGATCTTCGTAGACTTGCCGTCAGCAGCCTTCGCAAAGGCTTCCAGACTCTTCAGCTGAAGGACTGCAGAATCTGCACCGGCTTCCCGGATAAACTTGATACCATCGGCATTGGCCTGCTGGATCTTCAAAATAGCCTGCGCTTCACCTTCGGCCTCACGGATCTTGGCTTCCTTCACAGCTTCCGCATGAAGGATGGCAGACTGTTTGTCAGCTTCAGCCTGAAGAATCACAGATTCCTTGTGACCTTCTGCCTTCAGGATCGCGGAACGTTTCTCACCTTCTGCGATCAGGATGGATTCTCGACGTTCACGTTCAGCCTTCATCTGTTTCTCCATGGCATCCTGGATTGCTGCCGGAGGAATGATATTCTTCAGTTCGACACGGTTAACCTTGATGCCCCATGGATCTGTGGCCTCATCCAGTGTCGAACGCATCTTGGCATTGATAATCTCACGGGATGTCAGTGTCTCATCCAGTTCAAGATCACCGATAATGTTACGAAGTGTTGTAGCTGTCAGATTCTCAATGGCCATGATCGGATTCTGAACGCCGTAGCAGTACAGCTTCGGGTCGGTAATCTGATAGAACACAACCGTATCAATACGCATGGTAACATTATCCTTGGTAATTACCGGCTGCGGTGCAAAGTCTACAACCTGTTCCTTCAGGATAACTTTCTTGGCAACCTTGTCAATGATCGGCATCTTGATATGAAAGCCGACAGACCAGGTTCCCTGATAAGCACCTAATCGTTCAATAACGTAAGCATGTGCCTGCGGAACGATTTTCAGGCAGGATGCCAGAATCAGCAGCAGGATAATAATTAATACAATTCCAAAAATCATATTAGTCTCCTTTCTTTTGTCCTTCGACAATTAACTTAACACCTTCAATACCGACAACCGTCACTGCATCGCCGGCCTTGAAGACAATCGTATCATCAGAACTTCTCGCTGTCCATTCCAGACCATTGATCACAACCTGACCCTGACCCTTCAGATTATTGATGTCAACAATCACACGGGCTGTCTTTCCCACCAGTGCCTCTGTATTGGTCTTGATCGTCTTCGTGTTCAGATACTTCACAGCCCAAGGTCTTGTGAAGAACAGCAGTACAACAGATACTACTACAAATACGCCGATCTGAATGCCCTGATTCATTCCAAGCAATGCCGCAAAAAATGCAAACAGAGCGCCTGCGGCAAACCAGATCGTTGTCAACCCCAGTGTTGCAATCTCTATGAGCAGCAGAACCGCCGTCAAAGCCAGCCAGATAATCTCCATTTGTTCCACGCAAATTCCCTCCTTGCCTTGCCATCCTCAAGATTCGCTCGCATCAGATGTCTGTAGTTGTCTTCATCATATCATTTTTTACAGTCTCTGTCTATAACATTCCCTGTAATACATGACAACTTATTCCTTTGTTCTAAATATCTCTGAATTTTCTGAAAATTGCATTACAAAATCATAACGATTTAATTAAGACTCATTGCGTCTCTGACGATTTGCCTCGTACATCAGAACCGCGGCTGCAACTGCAGCATTCAGTGATTCAAGCTGACCTCCCATAGGAATACGAATATACTCCGTCGCAAGATCCGCTGCTTCCTTTGTCAGGCCATTGCCCTCGTTGCCGATCAAGAATCCTGATGGCTGTCTGTAGTCTTCTCCGTCATAATTGTTCCTGCCTTTCAGGTGCGCCGCATACAAACGGATTCCGTGAGATTTTGCCTGACAGATGGCTTCACAAAAATCATCCGCATAGACAAAAGGCATTCTGTACAAAGATCCCATGGTCGCTCGAATTGTCTTCGGATTATAGATATCCACCGTCTCTCTGCTCATGATAATCCCTGTCACTCCGGCACCTTCTGCAGTCCGCATCATCGTTCCGAGATTACCCGGATCCTGAATATTCTCAAGAAAAAGCAATAGTGCATTCGGCTGCTTCAGAATATCCTCCAGACGATTCTCCTGCTGACGGACCACCGCCATAATTCCCTGGGGCGTCTGAGTATCAGAAATCTGTCTGAATACCTGATCATCCACGATCAGTGCCTTAGAAAGATCCAGGCCGCGAAGTTCAGGCGGATTCTTATAGAAACTCTCCGATACATAAATCTTCACCAGCCTGTCGGCAGGTGTCTCCGCCACCATACGGATGCCTTCCGCAACAAAACATTTTTCTTTTCTTCTCTGTTTGCTTTTGTTCAGCAGTTCTTTGACATATTTCATCTGCTGATTGGAAACACTTGTAATCATAATTTCTCCTTATACAAAAGGGACTGCCGCTTTCTCCCCATGGTCCGAAACCACTGCGGAATCATCTCACGACAGCCCCTGAATGTCTCTTCTTCAGATTCAGTTGTATCTGTTCTGTAATTGTCCGATCAATCTAGCGTGCAAGAATCTTCGCCACACTATACTGGAACGGATCAATTTCCTTCTGCATGGCCAAAGCTTCTTCAATGTCATAATCGACGTACTTGCCATCCTTGTAAGCAACGACACGATTGCTCTTGCCGCCCATCAAAGCATCGACAGCATATGCTCCCATGACGGAAGCCATCACTCTGTCCTTCGCTGTCGGGCTGCCGCCTCGCTGCAGATGTCCCAGGATCGTTGCACGAGTCTCAATGCCTGTTGCCGCTTCAATTCGCTTCGCCATACTGGTTGAATGACCGACACCTTCTGCGTTGATAATAATGTGATGCTTCTTGCCTCTTCTTCTGTTGGCAATAATATGGTCGATCAATGCTTCCTCATCATAATTGTATAACTCAGGAAGCAGGATATCCTCCGCACCATTGGCAATACCGCACCAGAGTGCAATATAACCGGCATTCCTGCCCATGACCTCAATGATACTGCATCGCTCATGTGAAGTGGATGTATCCCGGACCTTGTCAATGGCTTCCATGGCTGTATTCACTGCTGTATCAAATCCGATGGTATAATCTGTACACGCGATATCAAGATCGATGGTTCCCGGTACACCGATGGTATTGATGCCATTGGCTGCCAGCTGTCTGGCTCCCTGGAATGAACCGTCTCCGCCGATGACAACCACGCTGTCTATGCCGTGCTTCCGGCAGATATCTGCGCCTTTCTTCTGTCCTTCCGGTGTACGAAATTCTTCGCATCTGGCTGTATACAAAAATGTACCGCCGCGATTGATAATATCAGACACACTGCCTGCATACAGGTCAATGATCTCTTCCTCAAGAAGTCCTGAATATCCCTTCTGGATACCCTTCACTTGACAGCCGTAAGCAATCGCCGTTCTGACGACCGCACGAACTGCAGCATTCATTCCCGGTGCATCTCCACCGCTTGTCAGTACACCTATTGTTTTTACGCCATCATTCATGCTCGATTCCTCCACTTACGCTGTCTTTATCTTTCATTCGGGCATTTGCTCTGCAGTTCTGTCCATCTGCCGACTGCCCATATTCACCCATTGAAAATATTTTAATACAGTTTTAAAAGCTTTTCAAGACAGTTTCCCTAACTTTTACGTTTTCTTTTCCCAACTGGCTGGTGAGCTGTTCCAGGATCATTGCATCCGCTTTAATATTCCATGAAACCGGCAGTTTCTTGATGGCTTTTTCCTTCTTGCAGAAGATAATGACCCGGTCATTGCCTGAGTGTCCCGCCAGCGTTTTGTAAAGCTGTTCCTGTCTTTCTATATAGCTGTTTTTATCCGGATACTGCAGCCAGACTTCCTTCGGAATATTGTCAAAAGGCATAATCTTCTCGGCAATGAGCTTTGCCTGCTGGTCCTCCGATGCAGACACACGGCCCCTGATATAGAGCTTTGCTTCCTCCGCAAGTTCTGACTGATGGCGTTCATAATCATTTGGAAATACAATGACTTCCACAGTTCCCATCAAATCTTCCAGCTGAAGGAACGCCATCATTTTATTAGTTTTCGTAGATTTGACGGTTTTTGATGTCACCATGCCGCCCACAACCACAACGGACTGATCCACTACCTTCGGCATGCCCGTTTCCTCATCCACATAGAAATCCGATGTGACGGCTGTGACGTTTTTGCGCCAGCTCTCTGCCACATCATCTAAAGGATGACCACTGATATACACACCCAGAACTTCTTTTTCAAAGGACAAAAGCGTTCCTTTATCGTACTCACCCACATCCGGGTAATGAATCTCAAAGGCCTGTTTTTCTTCCTCATCCATGAAATCAAATAATGTCATCTGACCGCTGAAATTCTTCTTCCGATCCTGGGCCACCTGATCCATAATCTGTGCGTAAACCATCATCTGCTGCCTTCTGGTGGCTCCAAAGCTGTCAAATGCGCCGGCCTTGATAAAGTTTTCAATGGTCCGCTTATTCACCTCTTTGCCGCTCATACGCTCGATAAAATTCTTGAGACTTGTAAACGGGCCCGCCAGTGAACGTTCCTGCTCAATGGCTGCCACAACCGGTTTGCCGATACTTTTGACCGCAGACAGACCATAAAGAATCTTCCCGTTGTCAACAGAGAAGGCACTGACGCCATGATTGATATCCGGCGGCAGAATCTGAATTCCCATCTGGCGGCAAGTCATAATATATTCGGCCACCTTCATGGAGTTATCAATGACTGAAGTCATCAGGGCTGCCATAAATTCTACCGGATAATAATATTTGAGCCATGCGGTCTGATAAGACACAATGGTGTAGGCTGCGGCATGGGATTTATTGAAGGCATACTTTGCAAAATCCGTCATTTCATCAAAGATTCTGTTGGCTGTTGCCTCATCGATACCATTGGCGATGCAACCCGGTACACCAAGTTCCTCATTGCCGTAAACGAAATACTGGCGCTCCTTGGCCATGACATCTGCTTTTTTCTTGGACATCGCTCGGCGCACAAGGTCACTTCGGCCAAGATCATAGCCGGCCAGCTTCATAACGATCTGCATAACCTGTTCCTGGTACACGATACAGCCATAAGTCGGCTCCAGAATCTCTTCCAGCTGCGGGCACTCATAGCTGATGGAGGCAACATCATTCTTGCCCTTGATATAGCGCGGAATGAAATCCATCGGGCCCGGACGATAAAGGGAAATGCCGGCGATAATATCTTCCAGATTATGCGGCTTTAATTCCTTCATGAAGCTCTTCATTCCCGAACTTTCAAGCTGGAAGATACCGTCCGTTTTGCCTGTTCCAATCATATCAAAAACTGCTTTATCATCATAATTGATATCCTTCATACTGACCTGCTTCCCACCGCCTGCATTGATGAGCCGCACTGCATTCTGGATCACCGTCAATGTACGAAGCCCCAGAAAGTCCATTTTCAGAAGACCTAATTCCTCCAGTGTTGTCATTGTATACTGCGTCGTAATGACATCATCTGCACCTCTGGAGAGCGGTACAAATTCATCTACTGCTTTCGGACTGATAACAACCCCGGCTGCATGCATGGATGTATGTCTCGGCAAACCTTCCAGTCTTCTGGCCATATCAATGAGATTATGAATGCTGTCGTCACCCTCATAGAGCTTTTTGAGCTCCGGATTCATTTTCAATGCTTTATCGATGGTGATTCCAAGTTCATTCGGGATCATCTTTGCCACACTGTCACAGATGGCATAAGGCAGATCCAGCACACGGCCTACATCACGGATAACGCCTCTGGCCGCCATGGTACCGAAAGTAACAATCTGTACGACACGCTCCTTGCCGTATTTGCGGACAACATAATCAATAACTTCCTGGCGTCTCTCGAAGCAGAAGTCCACGTCAATATCCGGCATGGTCACACGGTTCGGGTTCAGGAAACGCTCAAAAAGCAGATTATAACGGATCGGATCCAGTGTGGTAATATCCAGACAGTAGGACACGATACTTCCTGCTGCGGAACCTCGCCCCGGCCCCACCATAATGTCATGCTTTTTGGCGTAATGAATAAAATCCCATACAATCAGGAAGTAATCCACAAATCCCATGGTCTTGATGGTATTCAGCTCATAGCTGACACGCTCTTTAAGCTTTTCATCCGCATCAGGATATCTTTCATAAAAGCCGTCCCAGACAAGCTTCTGGAGATACCCCCATGAATCGTACCCTTCCGGTACCGGGAATTCCGGCAGCTTGTAATGCCCAAACTCGATATTCACATTGCACCGCATGGCAATTTTGTGTGTATTTTCAATGGCTTCTCTGGCATAAGGGAAAAGTGAGGCCATCTCCTCCGGGGATTTGACATAATACTGACCGCCTTCATAGCGCATACGGTCTGTATCGGATACCTTCTTGCCTGTCTGAATACACAAAAGGACATCATGAGCCTGAGCATCCTCTGCCAGTGTATAATGAATATCATTGGTTGCCACCAATTCAAGTCCCGTATCCTTCGCCAGACGCAGAAGCCCCTGATTCACAGTTTTCTGCTCCGGAATGCCATGATCCTGCAGCTCCAGATAAAAATGATCTTTTCCGAAAATACCGGACATTTCTTCTGCTGCATCCAGCGCAGTCTGATATAATCCCTTTCTTAAAGCATCAGGAATCTCGCCGGCCAGACAGGCACTGAGCGCAATGATGCCTTCATGGTATTGTTTCAAAAGTTCTTTGTCGATACGCGGTTTATAATAAAATCCCTCCGTAAAACCTTTGGAAACAATTTTCATCAAATTATGATAACCGATATCATTTTCTGCCAGCAGTACAAGATGATGATAGCGGTTGCTGCTCATATTGCCGCTTTTTTCAAATCGTGATCCCGGCGCCACATACACCTCACAGCCGATAACCGGATGAATACCCTGTTTCTTTGCTTCTTTATAAAAATCAATGACGCCGTACATGACACCATGATCTGTAATCGCTACACTATCCATGCCGAGCTCTTTGACTCTTGCCACCAGCTCTTTAATTTTATTGGAGCCATCCAGCAAACTGTACTCCGTATGGACATGCAAATGTGTAAAATCCATCATCCCGCTCCCTTCTTTTTGTTTTAGGCCGAATGCATCCTGCTCACCGATTTGACAACATCGGGAGTCTTCTTCGACCGCGATAAAAAGGCTGCTGCAAAACGGGTACCCGCACAATCCTTCCATGCATAAGAACCGGTTTTACAACAGCCTCTCCTCTATATCCTAATAGATCTTCTATTTCGATGTTGTCAGATATTCTTCAATCTTGTCCATTGCTTCTTCTTCATCAACACCTTTGGTGATAATTGTCACTTCTTCACCCGGTACAATAGAAAGTGTCATCATACCCATAATGCTCTTCGCATTGACTTTTTTATCTTCAACTTCTACGTAAATATTGCTTTCGAACTGGCTTGCTACCTGCACAAGTAAAGCCACCGGACGTGCTTCCATATCTGTAGGAATATTGATTGTAATGTTCTTTGAAATCATAAAAATATACCTCGCCTTTCGATAATACCCCTATTGTTGATGTCGTTCCCGCAGCTCATCAGCAAAAAGACTGATTTTCTTCAGTCTGTGATTCACACCTGACTTGCCAACCGGCGTATCCAAAAGCTGACCAAGCTCAGCCAGCGTTGCCTCAGGATAGCGAACCCTCAATTCTGCCATCTCCTGGAGCGATTCCGGTAATTCGTCAAAAGCTGACGACATCTGAATGAATCTGATATCTTCAATCTGTTTCACGGCCGCGGAAACAGTTTTGTTAATATTCGCTGTTTCACAGTTCACTTTACGGTTCACATTGTTGCGCATATCCTTGACAATACGGACATTCTCCATATCCATCAGTGCATTATACGCACCCATGATGTTCAGCAGATCCACAACCTGCGAACTATCCTTCACATAGACAACAAAATATTTTCTTCGCTTGATGACTCTTGCATTAATATTAAATGTCTCCATGATCATCTGCAGCTGCTTCGCCTTCGCCTCACTGAGACAGACAATTTCGAAGTGGTAAGTTTTCACCGGATCACTGACTGATCCTGCTGCCAGAAATGCTCCCCGGATAAAAGCCCGTTTACAGCATTCTCTCTGGATGATCAAACTGTCCGATATGGAAAAATCTTCTTCAATCACACCGAATGGTTTCATCAGCCTGCATGTCATAAGAATTTTTCTCGCTGTCTCATCGTCATTGACTGACAAAATATACGATCTATTCTTATTCAGACTAGCGTTATGCCGTATTGAGATATCCGTATTTATATTATATGTTTTTTTCAATAATGTAAAGTACTTTCTTGCAACGGTTACATTTTCTGTATGAATTTCTATGCGGACACGATCTTTTTCATCAAAAATTACCTTGCCGCACATACTGATAATTGCTGCTGTCTCAGCAATACAGCAGTGACGCGGACTATTGCAGTCTTTCGAAAGCTCTTCTTTGACTTTGCTGGAAAATGACATCACATCACCTCATCTGACTGCTCTTATGCTGACTGTCTCTGTCCACATCCCTATGTTCAGCCTTCACACTGTATTCAAGATCTTTGAGACGTTCATACAGGGCATTGGTGATAGTCACTGAGCGATGTTTGCCGCCGGTACAGCCAATCGCCACCACCAGCTGATTCTTGCCCTCCGCAATATAACGCGGAATCAGGAAAACAAGCATATCATACAACTGTTTTAAAAATATCCCTGCATCTTCGGATTTCATGACATAATCGTACACCGGCTTGTCATTCCCTGTCTGATGCTTCAACTCTTCTACATAATAGGGATTTGGCAGGAAACGCACATCAAAAACAAGATCTGCATCTGCGGGAATCCCGTACTTGAATCCAAAGGAAAGTAATGTAATATAAAAATTACTGTAATCTTTGTCATCCACAAAAATATGCTGTATCTCTTTCTTCAGATCACGGATCAGCAGATTGCTTGTATCTATGATATAATCGGACTGCTTTTTGAGAAAGCTCAGTCTCTGGCGCTCTTCCGCAATAGCTGCCTCAATTCTTCCGCCTGCAGCCAGAGGATGATTTCTTCTCGTCTCTTTATAACGCTTGATCAGCTTGTCATCCCGGCAATCCATAAAAAGGATCTCATAATCATAACCTTCATCCCTGACGGATTTCAGGACATCACTCAGCATATTCAGATGATTTCTGCTGCGGATATCAATCCCGAGTGCCACCTTGGACATCATATTTTCTTCATGCCAGCTGATTTCCGCAAATTTCAGAATCAACGGTACCGGAAGATTATCTACACAAAAATAACCTGCATCTTCAAGCATCTTCAATACAGAACTCTTCCCGGCTCCTGACATGCCTGTCACAATTACAAAACGCATTTTATCACCCCTGTTAAAACTCTCCGAGCATCCTCACTTCCGGTTCAATCTGAACGTGGAATTGACGATACACCTCCTGCTGCACATGCCGGATCAAAGCCATGACATCCGCTGCAGTTGCCTGACCGGCATTGATGACAAAGCCGCTGTGCTTCTCAGAAACAACGGCGTCACCTATACGATAGCCCTTTAAACCACAGTCCTGAATCAGCTTGCCTGCAAAATAGCCCTCCGGGCGTTTAAATGTGCTGCCCGCACTCGGAAATTCCAGCGGCTGCTTCTCTCTTCTGGATTTAGACAGCTCAGCCACTTTCTCTGTGATGGCTTCTGCATCACCTTTTGCAAATGAAAAACCTGCCCTCAAAACAACTAAGGGCTGCTCCATCATCACACTATGTCGATAGGAAAGCTTTAATCTGTCCTTCTCCAGACGAAGAACAGCACCTGTCTCGTCCATGAGCTCTGCCCATAAAAGATTGTCACTGATCTCACCGCCGTAAGCCCCTGCGTTCATCGTTACACCGCCGCCCAGGGTTCCCGGTATACCTGTCGCATATTCAAAGCCTGTGTAGCCTTTAGATGACACCTGACGTGCCAGGCCAGACAACATCACACCTGCACCGGCTTCCACAAGCAATTCTGTTTCCTTTTCCTCATATACAATGTCATCCATTGTATGACAAATATGAAAAATCACACCGCGGTAACCGCCGTCTCCCACAAGAAGATTGCTGCCATTACCTGTAATAAAATAATTAACACCTTCTGCTCTGCAAAGTGCAACACCTCTTCCAAGAGCTGCCGCATCTGCAGGCACAACAAAATAGTCTGCCGGACCGCCGATCCGGAAGGTTGTATGGGCAGACATCGGCTCATCCTTTAAGACACGCTCCGCTCCTGCCGCTTCTGATAATTGATGATAAAAATCCATATAAACCTCTTGTCCTTTAATTTTGTCTCAATTTATTAAGTCAGATAACTGTTCCAATTCAGTTTACAAATTGCAGACCATACCGGCCGCACCAATCATACCGGCATCATTGCCAAGAGATGCCAGTGCAAACTTTGTCTCGGCTGATGCATGAAAAGCAAACTCCCGATAGTAACGGCCAATGCCTTCAATCAGGTACTCACCGGCTCTCGATACACCGCCGCCAATGACAAAAATATCCGGATTCACAACACAGGCAATGTATGCCGCTGCCTTTCCAAGATACTGCATCATATTCTCTGCCACGCCTGCAGCAAGGGCATCCCCTGCTTTGGCCGCATCCAGTACATCCTTCGCCGTCAGCGGTGAAATCGTCCTCAGAACGCTCTCCTGGCTGCTCTCTGCCATTCTCTTTTCAGCCAGCTTCACAATACCTGTAGCCGAAGCCACCTGTTCAAGACAGCCTCTGTGACCGCACCCGCATGTTCCCACAACTTCGTCCGCATCAGCAATCACCATATGTCCGATTTCACCGGCTGCACCATTGGCCCCTGAAATGATCCGGCCATCCTGGATAATACCGCCGCCGACACCGGTTCCCAGTGTAAACATCACCAGATTCTGAAAGCCTTTGCCGCCGCCCTGCCACTGCTCACCCAGAGCCGCCACATTCGCATCATTGGCTGCTTTGACTTTCAAACCGGTTAATGCAGATAATTCATCTGCCACACGAACATGTCCCCATCCGAGATTCACACAGCCCTGGACAAGATTTTCATTCAAAACAGGCCCCGGCACACCAATGCCGATGCCTGTCACCTGCTCCTTTGACAAATGACCTTCCGTCATTTTGTTCTGTATCAATGCTGCAATATCACTGAGGATTTCAGCACCGTTATTCTCTGTTCTTGTAGGGATTTCCCACTTATCCTGCAGATTCCCTTCTACCGAAAACAAGCCAATTTTAACTGTTGTACCGCCAAGATCTACGCCAAAACAAAATTTATCCATTAGTCTTCCTCACGTTTCTTCTGAAGGTTGCCTGTCACACGGCGATACAGTTCATGAGCAGCATTGTAGCCCATCTGTTTCTGTCTGTGATTGATCGCCGCTGTCTCAACAATGATTGCCAGATTACGTCCCGGACGAATCGGAATGGAATGACAGACGACTTTGTTGCCAAGGATTTCCTCATACTGCTCTTCCAGACCCAGACGATCATACTCACGCTCACGATCCCATTCCTCTAGTTTGATGATCAAACTGATGCTCTGACTTTCTTCAACGCTCTGAACACCATACAATGTCTTAACGTCGATAATGCCGATACCGCGAAGTTCAATAAAGTATCTTGTGATATCCGGCGCTGTACCGATCAGCTCGTCGTTGTTGGTCTTCTTGATCTCAACCACATCATCGGATACAAGGCGGTGTCCTCGCTTAACCAGCTCAAGGGCAGCCTCGCTCTTACCGATACCGCTTTCACCGGTGATCAGGACACCTTCACCGAATACATCCACAAGTACACCATGAATGGAAATTCTCGGTGCCAGCTCTATCTTCAGGAAACGGTTCAGTTCTGAGAAAAAGGATGATGTGCCGTCATCTGTTGCCAAAACCGGAACACCGTATTTGTTGCCCAGCTCCATAAATAACGGACGCGGTTCAAGGCCGCGGCAAAAAATCATACATGGAATACCGGCCTTGAAAATTTTCTCTGTCATCTCACGGATATAATCATCGTCATGCATCTTCAGATAAGAATATTCCACCTTACCGATGAGCTGAATGCGGCTGTAATCAAAATACTCAAAGTAACCTGCAAACTGCAGAGCCGGACGATTGACATCCGTCTGTCTGATAACAATCTTCTTCGTATCCACTTCCGGTGTCAGATTCTTTAAGTTAAACTTTTCAATAACTTTGTTCAGTTTTACACTGTAATTGCCTTTGCTGGTGTTGTACATTCTATCTCTCCACTCCTGTTCAAATGACCGTTTCTTTTCAATCTCGCTTCATTTTAACATATCTTTATATTTTCATCAATGAAAATACGCATAAACTGCTCTGGCACTTCCTGCATTCATTCTCTCTGCTTTCATCAGCTCTTCCTCATCTGCCTCCCGGATTTTCTCAATACTGCCGAAATATTTCATCAATGCTTTTCTTCTGGCCGGCCCGATACCCGGGATCTCATCCAGCACTGACTTCACCTGCGTCTTACTTCTAAGCTGTCTGTGATATTCTATGGCAAAACGATGGGCTTCATCCTGCATTCTCGTAATTAATTTGAACATTTCTGAATGCGTATCAATTGGCAGTTCCACCTGTTGATAATAAAGGCCTCTTGTCCGGTGGTAATCATCCTTCACCATGCCGCAGACCGGGATGTTCAGATGCAGCTGCTCAAGCACCTTCAAAGCCACATTGACCTGTCCCTTGCCGCCATCCATCATCAGGACATCCGGAAAATCTGAAAACTTTCCATTTGTATTCTGTCCGATTTCCTCAAGTCCATGCTGAAAACGTCTCGTCAGCACTTCCTCCATACAGCGATAATCGTCCTGTCCTTTCACTGTTCGGATCTTGAACTTTCGGTAGGCATTGCGTTTTGGCTTGCCATTTTCATATACGATCATGGAACCAACGGTTTCCACACCGCTGATATTTGAAATATCAAAAGCTTCCATTCTGCGGATTCCTTCCGGAATGCCAAGCATATCTGCAAGATCTCTGACTGCTCCGGTTGTTCTCGCCTCTTCCAGTCGGATTTTCTCCCGATCTTTTGTTAAGACATTCCGGGCATTCTCTGCCGCCAGTTCTACAAGACGCTCTTTCTGCCCCCGCTGAGGGACAACTTCACGGACTTTGTGTCCTTTGCGGTTTGACAGCCATTCAAGGATGATCTCTCTGTCATCCAGAGGATACTGCAGCATTAATGTGGACGGAACAAAAGGCGATGATGCATAATACTGTTTGACAAATGCTGTCAAAACCTGACTTTCTGTATCATTGGCCACACCGGATACATAGAAATGCTCACGTCCGATCAATCTGCCGTGACGAACAAAAAAGACCTGTACCACCGCTTCATCCTTGTCTCTTGCAAATGCGATCACATCCTTGTCATCCATCTCCGAACTGGTAATCTTCTGCTTCTGGTCAATCTGTTTTACACTGTTCAGCAAATCTCTGTAGGAAGCCGCTTTTTCAAAATCCATTTTTTCGGAGGCTGCATACATCTTCTCTGTCAGCATCTGGATCACAGGTTCAAAATTGCCGCCAAGGAAATGCAGCATCTGCCGGACATTTTCACGATATGCTTCCTGTGAAATATAAGCCTGGCATGGTGCCTGACACTGCCCCATATGATAATACAGACACGGCCTGTCATTGCCTGTCTCCTTCGGCAGGCTCCTGCTGCAGTTCCGGATCTTGTAGATCTTCTGTGACAAATCAATAATATCTCTCACAGACTGGGAGCTTGTATAGGGACCGAAATATTTGGCCTTGTCTTTCTTCATGGAACGCACCAGCATAATTCTCGGGAATGCCTCGCCTACTGTTACCTTAATATACGGGTAGGTCTTATCATCCTTCAGCATTGTATTGTATTTCGGCCGGTGCTCCTTGATCAGATTGCATTCCAGAACAAGGGCTTCCAACTCTGAATCTGTAATAATATACTCAAACCGCGCCACATGACTCACCATCTGGCGAATCTTCGGCGTATGATTTCTGCTGCTCTGAAAGTACTGTCTAACACGATTTTTCAGGATAATGGCCTTGCCCACATAGATAATATCATCGTGGTCATCATGCATAATGTAGACCCCCGGCTTAGCAGGCAGCTTCTTCAGTTCTTCCTGAATATCAAACATTGTTTTCTTCCTCCACACTGGGTGCTAAAACACTTTGATTCCAGAACTGTTCAAAATCAACAGATTCATAACAGGCCGCTCTCGCTGCCCATCATTGGCAGCGGTACATAGGACGCTAAAGGACATCGTCCAAGGACCGGCCATGCCGGAAGCACCTGTCTATGAATCTGTTGATTTTGAACAGTATCAGAGAGTTTTTGAGTTTTAGCACCTGTTTTTTTGAATAAAATCCTGGGTATCAACTTTTAGGGTATTAACAATAAAAATTTGTATAGGTCATGTAAAAAAGCTGCTGCTTAATACGAACATGTTTTTCTGTCTGTATTTTGCAGCAGCCCTTTTATATTATACGACTATAACTGATATTGATTGCTTAATCTTCTGCTTTTTTCTCTAAGGAGACGTTAATATCGGATTCCGACGGCACATCATTGTCTGTTTCTGCTTCGTTTGAAACCGATTCAGCCTGCACCTCTGTCTGTGAGTCCTTCTCAGATGCGTTTGAAACATTTTCTTCTGTCTTCTCGGCTTCCGGATCCGGGATGCCTTTGACTTCACGGAAGATCTTCATGAATTCCTTGCCGGTGATGGTCTCACGTTCGATCAGGAAGGCTGCAATCTTGTCCAGACAGTCTCTGTTGTCAGCCAGAAGTGCCAGTGCCTTGTCATAAGCATCCTTCAGAATCTTCATGACTTCCTGGTCGATCTCTGCTGCTGTTGCCTCTCCGCAATTCAGCGTTGCACGGCCGCCGAGATACTGATCTTCGACGGTAGTCAAGCCAATCAGTCCAAACTTCTCAGACATACCATACTGGGTGATCATGGCACGTGCCAGCTTGGTAGCCTGTTCGATATCATTGGAAGCACCGGTTGTTACACTGTCAAATACAATACTTTCTGCCGCACGGCCTGCCAGCATTGTCACAAGTTCCTCACGAATCTGCTTCTCAGACATCAGATACTTCTCTTCCTCCGGTACCTGCATAACATATCCCAATGCACCCATTGTACGCGGGATAATTGTAATCTTCTGTACCGGTTCCGTGTTCTTCTGAAGGGCAGCCACAAGTGCATGACCGACTTCATGATAGGAAACGATCTTTCTCTCCTCTGCACTGAGTACACGGTCTTTCTTCGCCTTACCGGCAATAACCACTTCCACAGATTCAAACAGATCCGCCTGTGAAACGGCGCTTCTTCCGTTTCGAACGGCCATAAGGGCCGCTTCATTGATAATGTTGGCCAGATCAGAACCAACTGCACCGCTTGTTGCCAGCGCAATTTCCTTGAAATCAACGGTTTCATCCATGCAGACATTCTTCGCATGAACTTTCAGTACATCAATACGTCCTCTGAGATCCGGACGTTCCACAATGATACGGCGGTCAAAACGGCCCGGACGAAGAAGTGCTTTATCCAGGATCTCCGGACGGTTTGTTGCAGCAAGGATAATAATACCCTTGGATGAATCAAAACCATCCATCTCCGCCAGCAGCTGATTCAATGTCTGCTCACGCTCATCATTGCCGCCGAATCTTGAATCACGGCTCTTGCCGATGGCATCCAGCTCATCGATAAAAATAATACACGGCGCATTCTGCTGTGCCTGCTTAAAGAGATCTCGTACTCTGGAAGCACCGACACCGACAAACATCTCTACAAAATCGGAACCTGAAAGACTGAAGAAAGGCACATTGGCTTCACCGGCAACTGCCTTGGCAAGCAATGTCTTACCTGTTCCGGGAGGTCCCACAAGAAGGGCCCCCTTCGGCAGCTTCGCACCAATCTTCGTATACTTCTCCGGATTATGGAGGAAATCCACAATCTCCTTCAAGGACTCCTTAGATTCTTCCTGACCTGCCACATCCTTGAATGTAACGCCTGTCTTGTTCTGTACATAGAGCTTGGCATTGCTCTTGCCGACTCCCATGACGCCACCGCCGCCTTTGAAAGCGTATCGGTAAAAAATCATCATCACTGCCACCATCAGAACCATCGGCAGCACAAATGACAAAATACTGCTCAATACATACGTTGTTGTGTCAACAACCTTACGGGAATATGTCACACCGGCATTGTCCAATTCTTCATACATACGTTCATCCTGAACATTGCCTGTGTAATACTTGACATACTTGTCATTCTTCAATTCGAAATAAATACGATCCGAATCCAGTTCCACCTTCGTGACCTTACCATCCTGAACATCCTGCATAAACTCAGTGTAAGTTACTTCCTTCTGAGAGGCGGATGTAATTTTGCCGGATAAAATCTGCGCAATGATCATCACTGCCACCGCAATGACCACCATAACGAGAAGGCTCTTCTTGTTCATATCATCCTTCTTGTTATTGCTGCCGCCAGAATCCTGATCCGGACGATTGTTGTTCATGTTCTTATCTTCCATATATCCTCCTGCCTATAGGCTTATTCATATCCTATGTATTTCCCGCTGATTTCGCGGGATGCACCTTTATATTATAAGTAAATATTCAAATCAAATCAATAGCAAACCAAACTTTTCACAAATTCTTTATTTTTTTAGAATTACTTTTGCATGATGAAATTTTACAGTTTTTTCCAGTTAAAATTTTTTTAAAAATTTGTAGATTCTTAAGGAAAGGTGCGCTATAATATCTTAGTTATTGATTATCTGTATTTTTCAGATTGTAAACTTTATATTTTATTTTTCATATATTAAGGAGGCTCATTATGGCAGTAAAATACGTATTTGTCACAGGTGGTGTCGTATCCGGTTTAGGCAAGGGTATTACAGCCGCTTCTCTCGGAAGACTTCTGAAAGCCCGCGGTTATTTTGTTACAATGCAGAAGTTCGATCCATACCTGAATATTGACCCGGGTACAATGAACCCATACCAGCACGGCGAGGTTTTCGTTACAGACGATGGTACAGAGACAGACCTGGATCTCGGACATTATGAACGTTTTATCGACTGTTCTCTTAACAGTCGCTCCAATGTAACAAGCGGTAAAGTTTACTGGGATGTTCTTTCCGGTGAACGACGCGGTGATTACGGCGGCAGCACTGTTCAGGTTATCCCTCACATCACCAATGCCATCAAGAGCCGTTTCTACAGAAATCCATCTTCAAGAGAAACTGAAATTGCGATCATCGAAGTCGGCGGTACTGTAGGCGATATTGAAAGTCAGCCATTCCTGGAATCTATCCGTCAATTCCAGCATGAGATTGGCCGTGAAAACTGTATGCTGATCCATGTAACTTTGATTCCTTATATCAAATCTTCCGGCGAAATGAAGACAAAACCGACCCAGAATACTGTTAAAGATCTGCAGGCACTTGGTCTTCAGCCGGATGTCATTGTATGCCGTTCCGAACTTCCTCTGGATGACGGCATCAAGGACAAAATTTCTCTTTTCTGCAACGTAGATACACATAATGTTATTGAAAATCTGGATGTAGATGTTCTCTATGAAGCACCTCTTGCCCTTGAGAAAGAGAAACTGGCACAGGTTGTCTGCAAGCGTCTCGGCATTGATTGTCCTGAACCTGATCTGGATGACTGGAAAGCTATGATCCATGCATGGAAAAACCCAACAAAGAAAGTACGTATCGCCCTTGTTGGCAAATATGTCCAGCTGCACGATGCCTATATCAGCGTTGTTGAATCCCTGAAGCATGCTGCATGTGCCAACGGTGCAGAGGTTGAAATTCAGTGGGTAGATTCCGAGCTGGTAAGCTCCTTCAATGTTGACCAGATTCTGAAAGATGCCGACGGTATTCTTGTTCCGGGTGGTTTTGGTGACAGAGGTATCGAAGGCAAAATCACAGCGATTGAATATGCCCGTACACACAAAGTGCCGTTCCTCGGGCTCTGCCTCGGCATGCAGATGGCTATCGTTGAATTTGCCCGCCATGTGCTTGGTTATGCAGATGCACACAGTTCCGAACTGAATCCGAATACCACACATCCGGTTATCCATATCATGCCGGATCAGCACAATGTTACCGACCTTGGCGGTACACTCCGTCTTGGTGCTTACAAATGTGTCCTTGATGAGAATTCCAAAGCTTATGAACTGTATGGTGAAAAAGTCATCGAAGAGCGTCACAGACACCGTTATGAAGTCAACAACGAATACCGTGATGTACTGATTGAAAATGGTATGCAGCTGTGCGGTATTTCCCCTGACGGCCGTATTGTTGAAATGATCGAATTAAAGGATCACCCTTGGTTTATTGCCACACAGGCACATCCGGAATTCAAATCACGTCCTAACAAGCCGCATCCTCTGTTCAAAGGCTTTATAGCAGCCGCTCTTGAATATGAAGATGCAGCCAAGTCTGAAGCTGAAGCACCTTCAGAAGCAGAATAATCTAAACAGGATCATCTATATAAAAAGAACTTCCAACAGTTTGATCAACTGTCGGAAGTTCTTTTTCCATTCAAAATGTCTCTCGAATCTCTCCAAGCACTGTCAGTACACCGCCAAGAAAAATTGCCATATCGCCCAAATTAAAGATCATTCGCTCCAGCCGTTCAGAACCTATCGAAATTCTGAAATAATCTGTCACTTCTTTTTTGATAATACGATCATAAGCATTGCTGGCTGCGCCTCCAAGCAAAAGCGCCAGTCCCATTTGAATCAGCGGCGACCGCTTCTTGTACAGCGCCCCCATCAAACCGCCTGCCAGCACACCAATCCCCAGCAGAGTTATTCCCATCAGCATCTTCGGCTTCTTCTTCATCCAGCCAAGCATTGCTCCCGGATTGTGAAAACGCGTAATAATAATACGTCCGCCTGCCGTCGGTTCATAGCAGTTTTCCTTTTTGTGAGTGTCTATATAGTGCTTGATGCCAAGATCAATTGCACAAATGGCAGCCGCCAGCAATATCCACAGCATTCCGCTTCACTCCAATCATTGATTAATATGCAATAACTTCATGACCGTCTTCTGTGACAAGCACCTGAATCTCCCATTGCGCGGAAGGTTTTCTATCATTGGTATAAACAGTCCAGCCATTCTTCTTATCTACACTGATCTTATGTGTTCCCATATTCACCATTGGTTCAATGGTAAACATCATGCCAGGCGCCATCACCATCTGCGTACCCTTCTTGTAAATATAGCCTACCCAAGGGTCCTCATGAAACTCAAGGCCTACGCCATGACCGCCGATATTTCTTACGACCTGATAGCCATTCGCTGTGGCATGATCATAAACTGCCTGACTCATATCACCGAGAAATCCCCATGGCTTGACCTGCTCAAGACCTAATTCAACACACTCCTTGACGACGCGCACCAGTTTTCTCTTTTCTTCTGAAACATTGCCGATACAAAACATTCTGGATGAATCGGAATAATAGCCTTTATAAATAGTAGAGACATCCACATTGATGATATCACCGTCCTTGAGTACCACCTTCGGAGACGGAATACCGTGGCATACCTCCTCATTCACAGAAGTACATACACTCTTCGGAAAACCTTCGTAATTTAATGGTGCAGGAATGCCCCCCATCTTCGTTGTTGTATCATAAACAATTTTATCAATCTCTTCTGTCGTCATACCTTCTTTGATCTTTGAAGCCACTTCATCCAAAACAGCAATATTGATCTTCGCACTTTCCTTGATACCTGCAATCTGCTCAGGTGTCTTGATCAGTGAATGATCCGGAACGATATGTCCCTGAGATCTCAATTCTTCAATCTTCTCATCAAAACTCTGATGACAATTCTTGTACTTCTTCATACTTCCGCACCAACACGGATCATTTCTTCCAATTTTCACATGCATAGTCGTATCTTCTTTCATTTTATAAAATTCTTGTCATACTTCTAACCGACACCTCTGCCAAAGCTCCATATGCCAGTCAACAAAACACACCCTATTATAGCATACTTTATATAGAAACGTATACTGCTTTTCTTTTTATGAGAAATTAGCTATAATAAAAGAAAAACATCAGGAGGATTCACATGAACGAAATAGATTTTATCTTAGAACAATTAAAAGATCTGACAGCCATTGACAGTCCCACAGGTTTCACTGAATATGCCGCTGAACATGTCATGAATGTTTACAAAAAAATGGGCTATGCCCCTGTACGCACTGCCAAAGGCGGTATCTTTATTGATCTCGGAGGCAAGAACGAAGATGATGCCATTCTGCTGACAGCTCATATGGATACACTTGGCGCCATGGTCCACACTGTCAAAAGTGACGGTCGTCTGAAACTGACACCGCTTGGCGGTCTTAATCCCAATAATACCGAAGGCGAAAATTGCCGAATCTATACCCGGGGCGGCAGAATTTATGATGGTACTTTCCAGTTAATTGATGCTTCTATCCATGTCAACGGTGATTATAATGAAAAGAAAAGAACTTTTGATACGATGGAAGTTGTTCTGGATGAGGATGTCTACAACAAAGAAGGCGTTGCTGCCCTTGGCATCCGCACTGGTGATATCGTCTGCTTCGATCCCCGAACACGTGTTACTGAATCCGGATATATCAAGAGCCGCTTCCTTGATGATAAGCTGAGTGTTGCCATCCTTATGGGCTATGCCAATTACCTTCAGGAACAGGATATCGTTCCCGAACGCCGGATCTATCAGCATATTTCCGTTTTTGAAGAAGTAGGTCACGGCTGCTCTTATCTTCCTGCACCTGTCAGTGAAGTACTGGCCGTTGATATGGGATGTGTCGGCGAAGGCCTCAACTGTACAGAACGCCAGGTATCCATCTGTGCCAAAGACAGCCATGGTCCTTATCACTATGCCACTGTTTCAGCACTGGTTGCTGCTGCGGAAGAACAGGGTATTGATTTTGCCATTGATATCTACCCGCATTATGGTTCAGATGCAGATGCCGCTCTTGATGCCGGTTATGATATCCGCCATGCTCTCATTGGTGCCGGCGTCTATGCTTCACACGGCTACGAACGTTCTCACATTGAAGGCGTGAAAAATACTCTGGAATTATTAAAAGCCTACTTGGATTAAACTTTGTTTTCCACTTTATTTCCCTTCTGAACATAGACAAACACTTTTCTTCTCTAACATAAATACTACATAATGTGAAGTAAATACTTCGAAACCGGGCAGATAGCTTTTGATCCATTCTGTCCGGTTTCTTTTTATAATTATGTGATTCGATCTCTGCTTCTATAAAATCGGCTTTTCTGATTCCATAATCTTAACTAAACGGCTTGTTCCGAGTCTGGAAGCCCCCAGCTCCAGAAATCTCTGAGCATCCTCGAAATTCCCGATACCACCTGCTGCCTTAATTTTGACATGATCACCGATATGTGCCGCAAAAAGTGCCACATCCTCAAATGTTGCACCGCCGGTGCCAAATCCTGTGGATGTCTTAATAAAGTCAGCGCCGGCCTCTGTCACGACTTCACACATTTTTATCTTTTCTTCTTCTGTTAGAAAGCAAGCCTCCACAATGACCTTCAGAATTTTATCATCACAGATATCTTTCAGGGTATGGATTTCTGTCTGAATATCATGAAATCTCTTTTCCTTCACCCAACCCAGATTAATCACCATATCTACTTCATCTGCACCGCGATCTAAAACTTCTTCTGTCTCCAGTGCTTTCACCGCTGTTGTGTGGTAACCATTCGGGAAACCAACAACCGTACATACCGCCATCCGTCCGCAAAGATAATCTTTGACCTGCTTGACTCTGTTTGGCGGTACACATACTGAAGCCGTTTCATATTTAAGAGCTTCGTCACAAAGTACCTGCAATTCCTCCCAGGTTGCTGTCGGTGCTAAAAGTGTATGATCTACATGCCGTAAAATTTCTCTTCTGTCAATATTCTGCAAAACTTTGCCCCTCTTTCTCATATGTTACTCGCATTTTCCTGCAATTGAAGGATTACTCCACCTCCAGAATATACAATGCATCTTTGATATGTACAGCCGCACTGTTATCTCCAAGCTGATACAACGGCCATTCCGTGTGATACCCCAGACATGGGCAGATATGGCTGATGCCATCTCTTTGAACATGACTGCGATAGTGAACATGACCGCATACCGCATATCGTACAGGGTATTTTTTATAAAGTGCTTCTATAGCTGTACTGCCCAGAAATGCATTAAAAAATCCCCATTTCAAACCACCCGGTGTCTCCGGCACGCAAAAGTCTTTAACCGGCAGCATATGCGTCACCGCAAGAATCGGCAAATCACCGCATGCTTCCAGCTGCTTTTCCAACTGTCTCAGACATCGCTTCATCTGACCGTAATTATCTGTCGTCCACTGATTAAATAATTTGTCCTGCCATGTTCTGCCATCCATTGTCATGGCATCCAGCTGTTCCTTTGTATATTCCGGCGATGCCATCGTATAATCATACCATCCCACGTCGCCAATCAACGCCAATTTCCTGCCGTCTTTTTCCAATATAATATGCCTGCCTGATAAACAATGCGGATCTTCTCTGTAAATTCGGTCAATTTCCTCTGTCCTGCGCTCCGGACAATTCTTATTCCACATATCATGATTTCCCGGTACATAATATACTGGAAATGGACACAGCGACTGTAGTCTGTCCACCGCCTTAATTGTCTGATCCTGAGTCTCACTGATATCACCGGCGATGACCAGGGCATCCACGTACTGCAGTCCTGCCGCTTCTGCCGTCAGTTCCAGAACAGGGAATGCTTCATTGATGTCAATATGCAAATCTGAAATCAATCCGATTCTCATCTTTATCTATCCTCTCATCCTCATTGATCTATACTATTGATTCCACCGGAATCATCCTGCTGTTTTTAATCCGTCAATCCGCAAAATGCCCTGATTTCACCCATTCGCCGCATCGCCTGCCGGTAACCCATATCATAACCTTCCTGCAATTTATCAATATCCTTTTCCATACTGACCAAAGGATAATCCGGTCGAAACAAAAGTGCCTGTCCTTTAGCCTCCAGTTCATTGCAATAAGCGACTTCTGCATTGTAATAATCGTGTCGCTCAAGCAGAGGCTTCACCATATTCGGGAACCTTCTTCTCAACATCTTTGCTGCAAATTCATTGGATTTATCTCTTTCTTTAATGTAAGTTTTCTCCCTGGTTAAAATAATGATATGTTTGTGATATCCGTCTGCTTCCGCTTTGTGAATCGTAATTGGCTCACAGACACCGCCGTCATAATAATACTGTCCATCTATCTCTATTGCCGGAAAAAGCATCGGAATTGCACAAGTCGCCTGCAGCATCCTGCAGCTCTTATCCATCTTCATGCCATCCATATAATTGATCTGACCTGTTCGTGCATTCGTTACACCAACAGCCATTGTCCCTTTATACGCTCTGAAAGTCTCCCAATCCATAGGCTCCAATTCATTCACCAGCGTATCATAGGCAAATTTCAGCCCAAAGATGCTCCTATCTGTTAAGAAATTTCTCATGCCCATATATCTTTTATCATGACGGTATTTTTTCAAAATCTGAATATTTCTTCCCTTCTGCTGAGAAATATATGAACCGGCATAGGTAATGCCTGCCGATACCCCGCTGATATGAGGCATCATAATTCCTGCATCCAAAAATGCGTCTAAAATGCCCATTGTAAATACCGTTCTGAATGTGCCCCCTTCGAGAACGAGGCTCACATCCTTCACATTCATGTCAAGCATTGCATCACTCTTTTCTATATATTCATGTAACAGTATAATACAAACCTGACAAAATATCGACAAAAAAATGGAATTTATTCTTTAATTCATTAGAACAATGGTGTAAAATAGATGCATATAATGTAACATTTATGTAACAATATAAATAATTATTAAGATTCAAGGATGGATTACACTATGTCTCACCACCACACACACCCGCATTTGATTAACGCTGCACAACTCCATCAATGGCTGCATCGACTATATCGACAAAAAGCTTTGCTTCGTGTACTGTTCTTTGTCATTACCTTTGCCTATTGGGAATGGATGCTCCATCTCATTCTCTTCAAAGATTGGCACGGCCTGCTGTATCCGCTGCTGATGTCCATCTTTATGGGAACTGCCGCAGGACTCATTACAACAGGATGCCGCCCAAGAATGAATATGATTCTCTCATGGGTAATCCTCGGTGTCCGCTTCCTGCTGCTGATGGTCTACCTAATCTTCTGGCAGGTTTTTAAAACGGCCTTTTCATTTTCACTCATCATCGGCGGTTCAGAAGGTGCCAACGCCTTGACACAGTTCAGCAATCTGGTCTTTAGTGCTATACGAAAAAACATCTGGGCAATTATTTTATTTGCGATTCCCCTGATTATTTTTCTGATTTTTTGTATCCAAAATCCTAAGTTCCGCTATCTGCGTCCTGCAATGACCATGAAATGGGCAACTGCTATGATCCTTCTGATGTTCCTATTCGCAATGAGTGTCAATAAGGCTAGTGATGACAGCTATTCGCCTCAAAGCCTTTATAGCGAACAATGGGTCAAGGATTTGTCCCTCAGAAAACTCGGATTTGATCTGACTGCTTTTTCAGATTTCAAATATGCCCTTTTTCCATCCCTTGTGCCGCAGTCAGACTTTGTTGCGTATACAATGCCTGAAATCAGTACCCCATCGGATAAAATGGTGAATATCGTTGATGTCGTTACCGCTTATCCGAATCTCGATTCAGAAGAAGCCTCCACGCTTTATTTCGGAGAGAATGTCCGCGATATTGATTTTGCTTCTCTTGCTGAAAGTGAAGACAATGCTGATTATCAATGGCTCAACCAATATATGGCCTCTGCCTCACCGACAACAAAGAATGAATACACCGGTCTTTTCAAAGACTATAATGTGATTCTTATTACTGCCGAATCATTTTCACCATGGGCTGTTGATGAAAAACTGACGCCAACACTTTATAAAATGGTCCATACTGGATTTGTTATGAATAATTTCTATATTCCGGCTTTCAACAACACCAGTGACGGCGAATATATGGTTTGTACCGGCCTGATTCCAAACGGACAGGGCAATCACTCTTTTCAGGATACCGCAGACAATGACATGGCATTGTGCTTCGGCAATATTCTTGGTCCTCTGGGCTACAGTACCAATGCCTATCATCCGCATACATATACATTCTACGAACGGGATCAGACACACCCGAATATGGGTTATACCTACAAAGGCTATGGAAACGGCCTTGACGTTACCTACCAGTGGCCGGAATCTGATCTTGAAATGATGGAAAAATCCATGGATGATTATATCAACAATGACCATTTTCATGCTTACTATATGACCGTCAGCGGTCATATGGATTACACATTCACTGACAATTCCATGTCCAAGAAAAACCAGGCACTTGTTGCAGATATGGATGCCGATGAACAGATGAAAGCTTATGTAGCATGTCAGATTGAACTGGACCGCGCTCTGGAATATATGATACAGCGTCTTGAAGACGCCGGTGTCGCCGACAAAACAGTCATTGCACTGGCTCCTGACCATTATCCGTATGCTATGGAGGAATTACTCAGCAACACCATCGGTGCCGAAGCCGTCAAATGGTATGGCCTTTACAAAAGCAATATGATTCTCTGGAGTGCCTCTATGAAAGAGCCTGTTCAGGTCAATAAAGTCTGCTCCAGTATTGACATTGTCCCAACCCTGTGTAATCTTCTCGGTCTGAACTATGATTCACGCCTTTACAGCGGACAGGATATTTTATCAGATTCTCCGGGATTAATGGTTTTTGCCAACAAAAGTTTTATCACAGATTATCTCATCTACGATACTGTCACAGGCGAATCCAAAGCACTGACCAATGCTTCTCTCCCGGCCAATTATTTGAGTACAATGCAGAATGTTGTTGACGCCAAGTGGACTGCTGCGAGCAAGATTCTGACCTCTGACTATTATCGTTATCTTAAGGAAAAACTTGGAACAAATTCCCTGGTGACTAAATAGCAGAACCGTCAGTGCTATACCGGAATATATAGGCAAATTTGCCGCTTACAGCAATCGGAATATAAAACAAAAGACTATTCACTATATGCACAGTATCCGCACATGTTTGGATACTGTCTGCTTCTCTTCTGTGAATAGTCTTTTGTATGTTAAATCTTAAATATCTGTGCTGGCTTATCCCATCCCTGAATGACTTCGTATTTGATGTACAAATTCATCGGTTCAATTGCCAATGTCTTATGGTACAATTCATGCATTGCCTGATCAAACTGCTTAAATACTTCGTAACCGCCGCCTCCGAAAAACTTGCATTCCACAAAAGCCGTGGGTACATAATGATTCTCACCTGTTCCCCGGCAAAGATGAACACCACCCTCATAAGCCGTCATCATTCTTGCCGGATCCTTGTCAAGAATATCTTTTACAAGTTTTGCAGTTCCTTCTCTGAGACTTTTCTCCTGTGCTTCATCCAGGTTCACATTCGTTGTTGTCCGTATAAAAGGCATATTCATCCTTCCCTTCTACTGCCATGTTGCCTGCACAAAATCAATAAATTCATCCTTCTGTTCTTCTGTATCCAGTCTTGCTGTCCACATATGGTCTCCCATTGCGCCTGAGATAATCTCTGGAATATCCTCATCCATCACAATCTGATCACGATAGCGTTCACGGATTTCTTCCGGTGTATGGATATAGTTCTTGCCATTTCTGCGTCCCGCATAAACTGCAAAATATTTTCTCTGGTTCAGGTCAACATAGGTCTTGTCATAAACAACCATATCTGCCCAGATGCTGTACACATCCACGCTGTTGGCATAATTGTACATATCCGGTGTCCATCCGCCTGCCGGACGCATATTCACTTCCAGTGCAACAATATCTCCCTTTTTGCCCAGTCCTTCTTTATCATCAAGCAGTCTGAAAAATTCCAAATGGAAGAAACGGCTTCTGACATCAAAAGCCTTCACTGTTGCCCTTCCGGCTCTTCTCAGATCTTCTGGCAGCATATTGGCTGTATAATAGGACAAATGATCCTTGTTGTTCACAATGTCTGCCACACTTCTCGGCCAGGATACCGTTGTCTCAAATATAATGTCTCCATTGCTGTCTGAAATACCATCATAAGACCAGATATCCCCAGTGATAAATTCTTCCATGATATAATCAACATCCGACTTTGTCTCATAGAAATAACGCATTTCATCAGGATTTGACAACTTGTAACTCTCTTCTGCACCCATACCGCCATCCGGTTTCACAAATACCGGATATCCGACTTCTTCAGCAAATGCAAGTCCCTCTTCCAGAGAAGAAACCATATGATATCTTGCTGTCGGTACACCGGCTTTCTTATAAAATGCCTTCATGGCAGATTTTCTTCTGACATTGGCAACCTGCTCGCTCTTCATACCTGTTGTGATATTGAAATCCGTACGCAGTCTGGCATCTTGTGTCAACCAGTATTCGTTGTTGCTTTCAAGCCAGTCAATCTTGCCGTACTGATGTGTAAAATACCCTAACGCACGAACCATCTGATCATAATCTTCCATATTGTCCACACGATAATACTCTGTCAGACTGTTCTTGACCTGATCTGGCAAAGAATCATACGGTGCATCACTTAATCCAAGGACTGTAACACCTCTTTGTTTTAATCGATCGCAAAAATTCCAGTAAGACGCCGGAAACTGTGGTGATACAAATACAAAATTCATAATTTTCCCTCTTTCGTTTAACTTAATTATCTATATCATTTTATAAGATATTTTGATGTGTCTGTTTACTTTTTGGATTTGTCGTTATCGGCATCCAGATTCAATTTTGCAAACGCCGCTGCAAATGCATTGTTGATCGGCTCATTCGCCTCTTTTTGCTGCCGTCTCATATACTGCTGAACATCCCGCTTGCTGACGCCGGCGCCCTCTTTCTTGCGCCGATTCTGGAATGCTGAAAGCTTCTCCTTATAACCACAGGTGCACACGAAGGTCTGTGCATCCCCCTTGCCGTACATCTCCATTTTCTTGTGGCACTTCGGACATCTGGCATTGGTCTTTCTTGAAACGCTCTCTCTGTATCCGCAGCTTCTGTCCTGGCAGACAAGCATTTTGCTGTTCTTGCCCTGTACGGACAACATCCGTTTCCCGCAATTCGGGCACAGATGATTCGTCAGATTCTCATGTCTGAACTGTCCTTCTCCGCCGGCAATCTCCTTGACAATTTCTTCTGTGTAACCCCGGATTTCAGAAATAAAGGCATCTTTCCTCAAACGTCCCTCAGAAATAGCCAACAGCTTCTTCTCCCAGTCTGCTGTCAGTTCCGGTTTCTTTAAATCCTCAGGCACAAGTCCCAGAAGCTGACGTCCCTTGGACGTGACACGGATATCTTTGTCCTTCTTCTCCATCAGAAAACTATTAAACAACTTGTCAATGATATCCGCTCTGGTTGCAACTGTTCCCAGATTTCCCTTCTCCATCGCTGTCAGCAGCGTTCCCTCATTATAATAGGCAGGCGGTTTTGTCTGTCCCTCACTTACCTTCGGACGCATCACTTGATCCTTGCAGCCCTTTTCGAGCTTCGGCATCATCGTCACAGTCATCAGCGAATTATCCTCAGATTCATCTTCTTCCCATTCCGATTCATAAGCCTGCTGCCATCCAGCTTCTTTCATCATTCGGCTGCCGGCTGTCCACTTCTCCCCTGCACAGCTTCCTGTCAGCCTAATCTGCTCATATTCACATGGCGGATAAAGTACAGCCAGAAAACGGCGAACCACGAGATCATAAATCTTTCGCTCCTCCGAAGACATATGATCTAACTGTACAAACTGCTCTGTCGGAATAATCGCATGGTGATCTGAAACTTTGCTGTCATCCACAAAGCTCTTATTCGTTCTGATTGGCTGCAGCAGCAATTTCCCTGCCAGCTTCCTATAAGGACCGACTGAACAAGCTTGAAGTCTCTCTTTCAATGTTTCTGCCACATCCTTGCCAATGTATCTCGAATCCGTCCTCGGATAAGTCAGTACCTTATGATTCTCATATAAGCGCTGCATAATATTCAGTGTCTCTTTTGCTGAATATCCAAAACGCTTATTCGCATCTCTCTGCAGCTCTGTCAGATCATACAATCCCGGTGAATAACTCTTCTTAACTGAACGCTGAACATCTGTGATCAGCATCTCATCCTTTTCTGCCTTTTCAGCAATAGACTGTATGCGTCCTTTATCAAAAGAACGATTACTGCCGCTCTTCCCATCCTGCCAGTTCCATGTCATACCATGGCTCACTGTTGTCAATGTATAAAACTTCTTCGGCACAAAGGACTTGATTTCCTGTTCTCTGGCTGCAATCAACGCCAATGTCGGTGTCTGAACACGTCCGCAGGATAACTGTGCATTATACCGGCATGTCAATGCCCTTGTCCCATTCATTCCTACCAGCCAGTCTGCTTCCGCTCTGGCCTCTGCCGCCGCATACAGATTGAGATAAGCTCTTCCATCTTTCAAATTCTTAAAGCCCTCTCTGATAGCCTTATCCGTCACAGATGAGATCCAAAGACGCTTAACCGGCTTCTTATTGCCGGCAATCTTCAAAATCCACCTAGCGACCAGTTCTCCTTCTCTTCCGGCATCCGTTGCAATAACAACTGTTCCCACATCTTTGCGAAGCAGCTGATTCTTCACAATCTGAAACTGTCTGTGTGTCTGTTTGATCACTACAAGCTTAAAATGCTGCGGCATCATCGGAAGATCTTCGGCATTCCACGCCTTGTACTTCGGATCATATCCTTCCGGGTCTGCCAGGGTTACAAGATGTCCCAGAGCCCATGTCACAATATACTGCTCACCTTCAAGTGCACCCTGACTGTTCCTTGTACACTTCAGGACTCTGGCAATATCCCGTCCTACGGAAGGCTTTTCAGCAATTACCAATGTTTTCATCTATCCTAAACCTCTGCCTTTCTGAATAAATAGACTGCTTATAGTTTATCACATTATTCCAGTCGGTTACAGATTAAAAATGAAGGATATTCCAAAACATGTGTTTTTATAAATTTATACTATCAATCTACTTGACAGCAAGACCTTTTAATGATATAACTTTACAAGTCTCATGTTAACAGACGGTTGAAATAAATATTGAACACATTGTCATATAGGACTATAGATTTTCCAAGTTTCTGATTCACAAACTGGTAATCTTTAGTCCTTTTTTTGTACCACTTATCCACCACAGCAGTTATTTTCAGAGAGGATTTCCACCGACAAGACTACTGCTGTACACCGCATGATGAAAGGAGTCCAATATGTCTGCAACAGATACTTCCTACATGAAAGAAAAACCAGTTCTGTCACTGCTTTTGAGTATGGGCATCCCTATGATGCTCTCCATGCTCATCAATTCCCTCTATAACATTGTTGACGGCATTTTCGTTGCCCGAATGAGTGAGGATGCGATGATGGCGATTTCCCTTGTCTACCCTGTTCAGAATCTTCTGCATTCTATAGCCGTTGGTTTCGGTGTCGGGACCAATGCTGTTATTGCCATCTTTCTCGGAAACCGCAAAGGGGATGCCGCCTCATCTGCTGCCTCCCAGGGAATCCTCCTAAATATCTGTCATGGCCTTTTGTTCATGGTCTTCGGTATTCTTTTTATGCGGCCATTCCTGAATATGTTCACTTCCAATGAGGCCGTTATTGCCTACGGCATGCAGTATGGCATTATCGTTCTGTGCTTTTCAATGATCCACACAACCGAACTGTCTTTTGAAAAAATCTTTCAGTCCGTAGGCCGTATGAAAACATCCATGATCAGCCTTGGAAGCAGCTGTATGGTCAATATTATTCTTGACCCTCTGCTGATCTTCGGCATTGGTCCATTCCCGGAAATGGGTATCCGCGGTGCCGCACTGGCAACCGGCATCGGTCAGACAACCGGTTTGTGCATCTATCTGCTGACCAGCCGAATAAGGCCATTAAATCTTCAGTTTAAACCACAGTACTTCAAGCCAACTCAAAATATATGCAGACGATTATACGGTATCGGTATTCCGGCGACTCTGAATATGGCACTGCCATCCGTCTTAATCTCTGTGTTGAATATCCTTCTCGGTACTTTCTCAGAAACACAGGTACTTGTCCTTGGTATCTATTATAAGCTGCAAAGCTTCCTGTATCTTCCTGCCAATGGCATGATCCAGGGAATGCGCCCGATTATGAGCTATAACTACGGAGCCCGGGAAGCTTCCCGCGTCAAAAAAATCTATCAGACATCTTTAAGCATCATCGTACTGATGCTGCTGGCCGGCACTGTTTTATGTCTGGCCGTTCCCGATCAGCTGATTCATCTGTTCAGCGACAATACCGCTACAATTACTGCCGGTCGGCAGGCACTTCGCATCATCTGCATCGGATTTGCCGTATCAGGCATCTCTGTTGTCACCGCAGGTGCTTTGGAAGCCATGGGAAAAGGTATGGAATCACTGCTCATTTCCTGTTTGAGATATATTGTCCTGATCCTTCCGCTGGCTTTCATTCTCAGCCATTTCTTCGGTGTCAGCGGCGTATGGCATGCATTCTGGATCACAGAGATAAGCACTGCTGCATTATCCGCATTTATTTTTTATCGTCAGTACCAGGCAATCGCCTGATACTGACATGCTTTCTCTGATAATGCCAATATCCCATGCTGAGTCCCATAAATACAATACAGACAGCTGCAGCAGCCAGGAGCGCTGTTTTTCTCCTGTTCTGAATCTTCGTTTCTATCGTCGGCATGTCTGGCTGTGCAGCTTCCCCATTATCTGAAATCACATTCTGCTTTTTCGTCCGCTCAGATGTGTTCACAAGCACATGACGTTTTCCCGAATCCGAAACATTCCCCGCCTTGTCCTCTGCGGTAATCTGGATCGTCTGATATTCATCCGATGCTTTCGTCTGAAGTTCAATCAGCCCTTCCATGCCATCTATTTCCTCTTCCGAGAATTCTTCTTCCAACTTCCCATTAAGATAATAGCGCACATTCCGTAATTCTGTATTGTCACTGACTGCAGCCTGAAAATTGTGAGACTCTCCATGATAATATTGTTGGTCATCCAGATTAATCATCTGAATCTTTGGTGCCGTATGATCTAAAACAAATCCAGCTTTTTCTCCTCCCTGATCTATGGCAGAATGGTTTCCGGCTTTATCTCTTGAATCCACATAAATCACATAAATACCCTCCTGATGAAAGCAGCTCTCATCTATCGTATAAGTATATTCTTTCTCTTCCCTCTCACTGCCCTTCGCCTGAACAGTATAATCTTTTCCTTTCTCCAACTCCCTAAGTGTCCCATTAGAGCTTAGAATCACATTTGATTCTGTCAGCCAGTCCACATTTTTCTCACAGATAACAACCTTCCCTGAATTCTGAATAAATAATTTCTGAAACATAACCTCTGTATCACGATTGAATGTGTAACTGGAACCATTACGATTTACATTAAAACAGATGGTTTCCTCCGACTGATTGCCTGCCAAATCCACTGCAGCTACTGATAATTCATAAATACCGTCCATCTCCTCGCCAAAATTATCCATCGCTATCTTTACTTCCTGATCAGATATCTGCTGTTCATGGACATTCGGGATCTTCACTTTCTTTCCTTCCAGTTCCTTCAGAGAAACCTTGATCTCTCCCTCATTCATATTGGTATCAATGATTTGCAGAACAGGTTCCACCTTGCCATTGTTTGATGAATGATTCTCCAAATTTGTTATCTTCAGTTTCGGCGCCGTACGGTCGATCACAAATGCGCCGGAATGGTACACCTTCGCTTCATTGCCTGCCGGGTCTTTCCATGCTACATTCAATGCATTGATGCCCTCTTTTTCAAAAAGAATTTCTGCCTGGTACCCCTCCTCTGCCTTCTTCCATTCCAGATCTGCTTCCGATGGTTCCCCACCGCCAAAGACCGCCGTCACCTTGCCGTCTTCCGGACGGAACCATTTCTCCCGGACCGTAATAACCGCTCTCCTTGGTTCTCGGTAATACTTTTGATGATAAACTTCCTGATTATCATATGCGACCGTAATAAGCGGTGCTGTCTTGTCAATGATGAATGACGGCACAACTAATGTCTCTGCCTGATTACCTGCCAAATCCGTACAAGAAAAAATTATCTGATACATACTTTCACCTGAACAGCTGATAATACCCTCAGCCGTATTGCCATGCCTGCGCCATCCCGAAAAAGAATAATCTTCTGTGTCCTCCGCTTCCACCACCGGTCTCCATGAATCATCAAAATTATCATCCTGCACATACAGATAAATCTGACAATCCCCCGAATAATAATCACCGTTTCTTCTGCCGCTTGTTTCCAGTCTTCCTGTAATCAATGGCCGCGTTCCGTCCTTTCTCAACACAGCTGTCTTCTCCAGACTGGTGCTGCCTGACTGATCCTTGGCCCAAAAAGAAAAATGAATCTCTCCATCTGCAAATTCCGACAAATCCGGATGGTACATGATTGTATGATTCTCATTTGCAGGCCAGCTTTCTTTGATCTGATGTCCCAGATAATCTTCTGCAGCACATGAAATAGATACAATGTCTGAATCACCTGACTTCTCAGCCCTTAAGGCAAAAGAAACCTGTTCCTGCTCATTGTAAATGCTCCGCCCATTCTCCGGTGCAGATTCTTCACTCACATATAAAACCGGTACATCCCCTTTGGTCATTCCCATCAATACCCCTGCTGCCATCACAAGCCCCAGCAGTCCAATCAATCTGCGCCTCATTTACCTCTCCCCCATTACATTCTCTGCTCAATCCTCTGATTCCCCTATCACCAAACGTTTCCCTATGATATCTGCTTTATCCTGAATCTGTTTCTTCATTGCTTCATTCCCTGCAATGTTATTCGCCTGCTCTAAACCAAGCTTTATTCTGTCCAAAACCATATCTAAATCCCTCATGGAAACAATCTTCATTCTCACCCCAATTGATACTTCTTCCATCATTCGGCTCAATATCCTGTCATACATCGCCAGCTCCCACTGTATCTCTCCGAAACAAAAATCATCCTCCAGCAAAAGCTTTGCCTGCCGCCAAAAATCCCTCTGTTCTTCTGCTGTTTCCCTTCGTCGAAGATCTTTCTGATCTGATATCTGACACCATTCAGCAAAAATTCCGGATCTTTTCTGCCAGATAAGCTTTCTGTCATCAAACCTTCCCAGATGAATGTTCTGCATATCCGCATCCGCCACTGCCTGAAACCAGACTGCTGCCTGTTTACGGGAAATTGAGGCTTCAGACTGCATATACAAAGCCATTGCAATCCTATAATCCAATATGATCCACTCTGCTGCATCTCGATCAGACTTTCCAGCCTTATTCTCCAAAAGTAAATGCTGTATCTGCTGCCATTCTTCCTCAGACAAAATCCCGTCCTGCATAAAAGAATCGCATAAGCGCAAATAGGCTGCCGGCTTCTCCGGTGCCTGTTCGATAGCCGCTATCAGCTTCTGTTCTGCCTCCTCCTTCTCACTGGTCTCAGCTTCCCTCAGATGCTTCTTATATGAGATATCATCCATTCTGCTGTATAGGACTGCCGTCATCCCATACGCCATCAAAAAAACAGTACTACCTCCCAATACCAATCTTCGGAGCCGCAAAAAATTCGATCTGATTCCTTCCCTGCCGGAAAAACAAAGGGCTTTTCGGATCTCATCCCAATCACAGCGTTTCTTCGGATCTGTCTTCGTGCAGCTCTCAATCAATCGATTCAAACGTCTGATCTGTATCTTCTGACAGCGCATCCCTCTGCTCCCTGATGTTGTATTCAACCACAAAAATTCACTTAATTTCTTAAAATGAAATAGATTCTGCGACGGATCCTCTCCTGTTAAAAGAAAATGCATCAGCGCGCCAAAGCTATAAACATCTGTCCATGGCCCCGGACCACAGCTGCGGCTGTACTGTTCCGGAGACGCAAATCCCGGTGTTCCCATTCCTTGTGCGGAGATATCTTCCCCCAGATAGCAGACTGAACCGAAATCAATCAGATATACCCTTCCCTTCTCGTCAATCATCACATTCGACGGCTTCAGATCTCTGTATATCATCCGATGCACAGACAGATACTCAAGACTCTCTGCCAGCTGTATCATCCACGGCAATACGTCATCCGCCTCAAAGCCTATCCCCACATGCTGCAGCTGTTCTTCCATCATCTCAGACAATGTCCGGCCCTCAATATAGGTCATCACCAGATAGACACATTCATCCTCTTCCCATATCTCCCTGACATCAGGAAATGCAGGATGTTCCACTGCCGACAGCATCTGCGCTTCCCGGTGCAGTGTCGCAGCCGATAACGCATCAGCACCGGAAACTTTCAATGCATAGTACCTGTTGTCTTCAAGGCACCTGACAAGATAAACCTGGCCTAATCCGCCCCTTCCAAGAAGGCCCTGTATCTCATAGCCGTTATGACTATCTAATAACTGTTCCGGCAATTATCATCACCATCCTTGACCTTATCATGACCTGATTAAAACAACGATCATCCTCATACTTTCTCTTATTAGATGGATCTTTTATTCAATTTATCTCTTGTATCATGGAATTCTGTGCCTGCATTAGAAACGGCAGACAGCTTTATCAGAAGTGAAATATTGACGCTATTATACACTACTTTCCAGGAAGCGCCAAGCACTTTCGACACCCTTTTTTCTTAAGTTTTTATAAAACCAAATTTTCCAATCACTCGACATTTTTCGACTCACTAAAACATTCAACCGATATCTTTCGACTCAACAAGCCGTCATCATCCGGATTAAACCCATTCATTTTCACCTAAACCGCAAACCATCCGCTCCATAAAAAGAATCCTGCTCGCAGGATTCTCCGCCTGCGGCGGGTCGTTTCTACGACATTGTTCATTACCGCCGCAGTGCGATCCACGCGGAGCGTTTTTTGATTGCATAGGACGCAATTTCCTATGCAATCAAAAAGCTCCTACAGAATATCACACCGCATAAAGTGTAATCTCATCCATAGGAGTTTTTAACTCTGAAATATGAATTTTTATAACTGCCAGCCTGCTGCCTGCATCTGTGTCTCAACCATATGATGATAAATGCCGCCTGCCGCATCCAGCTCTTTCGGCGAACCTTCCTCGGCAACTACACCGTCTTTGAGGACGACGATCTTATCCGCATCTGCCACTGTCCGCATCCGGTGGGCAATGATCAATACCGTCTTATTCTGGATCAGTCTGGATAAAGACTCCTGAATCAGGGTTTCATTTTCCACATCCAGCGATGCGGTTGCTTCATCCAGAAGAATAATCGGCGCATCCTTCAGAAAAGCGCGTGCAATGGAAATTCTCTGCCGCTCACCGCCGGAAAGCTCAGAACCATTTTCACCAATCATAGTCTGCCAGCCATCAGACAGTTTTTCTGCAAATTCATCACAGTGAGCCAGTTTTGCGGCTGCAATCACTTCCTCATCCGTGGCATTTTGTTTGCCGATCCGAATATTTTCCATAATGGTATTGTTGAAAAGTGTCACATCTTGGAAGACAATGGCATAAAGTGACATCAATGTCTCAGGGTCAATTTTGGAAATATCCATGCCGCCCACGGTAATCTTTCCTTTCTGGATATCCCAGAATCTGGAGGCCAGCCTTGAAACCGTTGTCTTTCCGCCGCCGGAAGGACCAATGAGAGCCGTCACTTCTCCCTGCTTCGCGGTAAATGACACATCTTTTAATACTGTTTCCTGTTGATTATAGGCAAATCCCACATTTGAAAATGCAATATCATACCCATCAGGATGCATCTCGGTTGTTCCCTCCTGGATATCGTGGGACAGTATCTCGTCCAGACGTTCACACTGCACATCCGTGCTGATGATGGCTGCCAGATTCTGCAGTGAAATCTGCATCGGATCATATAATCTGGAGACAAGCAGCAAAAACATAAAGAAAGTAAGCACATCGATACTGCCCTTCACCAGCAATACACTGCCGGTCAAAGCCACCGTTGCAATTCCCAGTTTCAGAACCATCTGGGCACCGGCTACAAAGACTGCATTGCTTAATTCCACCTTGATGGCATTTTTCTCTACTGCCCGGATCTTCTTTTCAAGACCTTCCATATAATCTTCCTGGGCGTTATTGGAACGCAGATCTCTGACCGTTTCCAGGCATTCCTGTATACCATCGGCACAGGCCATTTTCAGGCCCATATGTTTTCGCCCCATATAACGCTGCAAATTACCGGAACTCAAGACAATGATAAAGGAAACCGGCAGTACCCAGAGAGCAGCAAGGGCCATCCGCCAGTCGAAAATAAACAGACTCAGCACCACAAGGATCGTAGAAAAACAGGCACCAAACAATTCCGGTATCCAATGCGAAGAGGCTGTTTCCATCTGGGCACAATCCGCCATAATCGTACTTGTCAGATCAGACAAATCCTTCTTGCCGAAGAACGACAACGGAATCTTTCGGAGTTTTTCCGCAAGGGTAATTCTTCTGACGCCGCTCTCCACATAAGTAGCCAAAAACGTGGCATTGTACTGGATATAGGTTGTAACAGCAATAAGTGCCAGACAGATCAGGATACCCGCTATATAAAATCCGCCCCGTCCGGACATCGTATGATTCATATAATCTTTCACAAGAAAATACAAAAGTCCGACAGGAAACATCAGAACAATGTCTGAAATTGTCACAGAAACAAAGGCTTTGATCATATCTCTGGCTCCATGTTCCGAAAGGGCATATTTATGCTGTAGTTTTTCTTTTAACATTTTTTCATGCACCTACCTTCCACTGAACAGACTGATTGTACGCTTCCCACATATGGGCATAAATTCCTTTTGCATCCAGAAGCTGATGATGATCTCCCATCTCGGCAATTTCGCCGTCCCTTAAAACACAGATTCTGTCTGCGTTGACGATAGAGGATAGTCTGTGGGCAATCATGATCACTGTTTTGCCCTCTGATAATCTGGAAAATGCTGCCTGCACTTTTGCCTCGTTGTCCGGATCCGCAAATGCCGTCGCTTCATCCAGAATCAGAATCGGTGCATTTTTAAGCATAGCCCTGGCAATGGACAGACGCTGTGCCTCACCGCCGGAGACATAAGTTCCCTTTGTACCGATCACCGTATCAATACCGTCCGGCATCTTCGCAATGATGTCTTCGCACTGTGCTTCTTTCAAAGCCTGCATGACTTCTTCTCTTGAAGCATCTTTTCTGCCCATACGGACATTGTCGTAAATCGACATTTTCAACAGTTTGCTGTCCTGAAAAACAAATGAAACCTTCTCCATCAGCACATCCGAAGCGATATCTTTGACATTCACGCCGCCGATCAAAATCCTGCCTTCCGTCACATCGAAAAATCTCGCTGTCAGACTGGCAAGGGTGGTCTTGCCGCCGCCGGAAGGCCCTACAAAGGCCACATGCTCTCCGGCCTTGATATTCAGACGGATATGATGCAATGCATCCTTTGCCGCATCCTGGTAACGGAATGAAACATCCTCAAACACAATACTGCTGTCTTCCGGCTGTTTGGGTACAGATGCTTCTTCAAGAGGCTTCATATCCATGATCGTCTTCACACGCATCAGTGCATCCTCAACGATCATCTTATTTTCACTGGAATACATGATTTTGTTGAGGGTGACCGTGATGATCGGCGTAATGATAATGTAAAACAGTAGATTCAGCAGAAAATGACTGTCCCCGCCATGCTGTGAAAAGAAAAATGCTGCTGCGATCAATACCGCAAAAACTGCATTGATAATGGTAGTATAAGCCACCATCGGACCTCTGAGTTCTTTGGTATAGGCGATGGTCCATTTCTCGTATTTTTGAATGGAGGCCTGAAAGCGCTTAAAGGAAAAAACAGACTGGCCAAATGTTTTGACTACAGGAATACCTCGGACATATTCTACCGCTTCACTGGACATCTCCTCCAACGCATTCTGATACTGTTCCATTTTGTCTTTCATACGCTGCCCCGTCATACTGCCCATCAGAACAAACGCAATGACTACAGGCACCAGACTCAAAAGTCCGAGACGCCGGTCAAAGACAAGGAGCAATACGAGCAGCCCCACCGGTGTCGCCATAGCCCCTGTCTGATCCGGCAGCTGATGGGCCAGATAGGTCTCAGTGGCCGCACTGGATTCATTGACAATTTTTCTGATTCTGCCGCTGCCCTCCTTGTCCATAAAGCCCATAGGCAGTGTCAGAATGTGCCGCATCATCTCACTTCGCATATTGGCCTGCACACGAAAGGCCGCAATATGTGAGCACATCAGTGCAGCAATATAGAGCAGCATCGACAACAGTGCAAATCCCACCGCCGACCAGCCATAGCAAGTCAGATTCTGTGCCTGACTATAATCCGGCGCCACTGACAGAATTTCCTGCATAATTCGCCATATGTAATAAAAAGGTACCAGTGCGATCCATGCACTGACCGCTGAAAGAACCCATGAGGCTATGGTCAGATACCTGAAGTTTCCTGCATAGGCAAAAAGTTCCGATAAAGCACCCGGCTTCTTTTCCTTCATTTTCTCCTTCCTTTCCGAATCACTGCTAAAACGCAAACTGATTCAATTCGTTCTTCGCACCGGCCCGCCAAGTCCCCTTGTCAATGCCGCTGCATTCAGTTCCTCACCGATCTTTGCCGAACAGACCATCAGCGGCACCATGCGGTATTCAATCATTTTGCCGGCTCTTTTTCCTCCGAAACGGATGTCCCTCATCCGCATAGCTGTATTAATAGAGGAAAATTCATCAATCACTGTCGGAAAAAATCGAAACATGACGGATAAAGGAATCATAATCTTATCCGTCACATGCATCCGGTTCATGGCTGCATCGATTCATCGTGCCAAACTGCACTGCGCATTAACATTAGTATAGACTAACCCGCTATTTTTAGAAAAAGCTGTCCTCCAACATTGCCGTAACATCAAAGATTCCTCTCATACGTCACCTCAAAGTCGGAGCAAACAGCTTTCATCCACATCTCTATGCTTCTATTTCGTGTCAAACTTAAAAATCGCATTCCAACCTGCGTAGTGGTATTTCTCCAGCATACGCATATATTTGACGGCCGTCTCTTTCTCCATCTTATGGCGGACCACCTCAAACATACTTTCAAACAGCGCTCTGGTCATGATATGCACAAATTCTTCCGGTACAACCTCTCCGTTTTCATTCTGAAAGTGGATGGTTTCCATGAATTTGTAGGTATATTCCGTTTCAATCTGAGCCATCCGCTCTACAAAATCCTGAAATTTTGTACCATAGGATGCATCCAGCAGTAATTGAAAGACCTCAAAATGGTCATAAATATAATCCAGCATATCCTCCATCCCTGAAGATACATATTGATCCAGCATCTTCGGCTGCTGGTCAGGACTCATGGCATGAAAATCCTCCTGAACGGCTGTAAATTCCTTCACCAGATGCTCTGCCGCCGGCTCCACAATGGCTGCAAACAAACCTTCCTTCCCACCAAAACGGGAATAAATGGAGCCTGTCGTTGTGTCTGCCTTGGCTGCAATGACACGCAATGATGCTTCTGAATAACCTTTTTCTAAAAATTCCTCCATGGCGCAGGATAAAATTCTCTCCGAAACGCCTTCGATTGGTTTAGTCAACTGTTCCTCCATTCTTTTATAACAGTGTTATACAACACTGTTATAAATATAAAACAACTCATTTTTACTGTCAAGTATCTGCCTGTTAGCTGAGATTTTTTCCCGATAAATACCTCAAAACTCTGCAAAACAAGAAGCATTTAGCTTCCCATCTGCAGAGTCTTATAAAACGAAAGCATTTATATCAATTTCATAGTAGCATCAAATACTGATGAATGCAAGTTATTTTACATGAACAAAATGGGTCTGAAACAGTTTAAAATGATTCTTTTACAACCATCCATACAACATCGAGATCCATTGCCATGCAAAACTTCCGATCAGTCCCAGTCCGACAATCATCAGACGGCGTCTGTGCAGGAGTTTCCGATTGCTTTTCTTTTCTACACCAAACCGCCGAATGTCTTCCAGCCATCGAATATGCCGGATTTTCCACAGCTGTTCGCTCATATACATCATAAAAGAAGCACAGACAAAAATCATAATCCCGGTTTCAAGACGTGATATATTCTTTTCATTTGTCTGTTCAATGATATCTGTCACATCGCTTTGGGCACTGATCTGAAATTGTTCCAGTTTCTTTATCACCGGGGATACACTAAAGCCATTTTTTACCGCGATCATCAGCTTCACAGACACCTGCTGCCCATCCTCAGCTGCAGTGCTGTCCTCTCCGGCACTGTCAGAGGACATATCTAAGTCTCTCGGATCAGCCGGCATATCACTGCCCTCCGAATCAGCTGACATATTTCCGCCGCTCATGGTAAACCCCATCTCGTCCGATGTATCCGCCCACTGATTGGACAGATAAACGCCCGGCAGCTGTTCATTCTGATCAATGCCGTATAAGCGCACAGACTGACTGTCATCCAGGGTAAAGTCCTTCAGTAAATCTGCCTTCTCCAGCGCCAGCCCCTGCTTTTTCTTGTCTTTCTGACTGCCTCCGTCTGATGCCCTGTTTCCATTTGCTGCCGACTCACTTTCCGACTGCATGGATGTAACGCGAGATTGTTCCTGGGTTTTCTTTTTTAAATTCTCAAGAGCTTTCTCGGATATGATGCCATAGGGCATGCCCTCTGAAAAAGGCACTCCCGCTGTCACGCCCTGATCGGACAGCCATTTCATATAATCACTGTCCACATAATAAACGCTGACTTCACCGCTGTAATCTTCCCATTGCATGACTGCCGTCTGCTCCGAATAAGACGTCATCGCCTCCACACCCTGTATGGACCGGATAGATGTCCGTATATCCGAAGATAGATTCTGAGACATTTCTGCCTGAATGACAACAGGTTTTTGAAGTTCTTTAAATAGATTTAGGTACTGTCCTGCGGCATTCCATATCCACACAAACGAAACAGCAAAACCGATAACCGGAAAAAGCACTTCCCGAACACCTAAAGTCTTAAAGGCAAGATACCACCAGCGGCCTTTCTTATTCCTGCTCATGCTGTTTGGCCTTTCTTCTGTAAATGATCACGCCTGCCGTGCCAAGAATGACAATCGCCGCAATGACGCCGACAGACCACTGCAGACCAACGCCGGTCTTTTTCTCCTCTGTCTGGCTGCTGTCGGTACTGAGATCCAGTGGATTGATCACTGTGCTGATTGCCTTTTCTGTTGTATATGCCTTGCCATCCTCATCCTCATAGGAAAGAATAAGTTTGCCGGAAGTCTCACCGTACATCTCACCATCGGCTGATGAATCCTTCATGCCGGCAAATATTTTCAAAGTACCATTTGCTGCACTGCCGGCTTCTACGCTTCCTATATAAGCACTGGTGCCCGTTGACAATCCCGGCGCATCCACCACGCAGCGGGCATTGTAGATGGCTCCTTTTCCCAGATTTAATGCCTGTATATTGATGTTCATGGTATCACCGGCATTAATACTGTCCGGCAGCTCATCCGCTTCCAGTTCCACTCTGAGCGGCTGATGGATATCCACCGAAATAGTACCAGTGGAAGAAAGGGAAGATGCATCCGGATTATCATAAGACATACTCAGCTGGATGTCGTAGCGTCCTTCCTGTATACCCGCCGCCGCTGAAAATGTCAGGGGCAGTTTTAATGTCTCATTGCTGCCCAGACGATCAAAGAAAAATGTATTGCTGTCTGCCTTTAATGTCAGATTCGTCTCCGCACAGGTTACATCAATAGTCATGTTCTGGACATATTTGATTTTGCTTGTATTCTTGATTTCCACATTCAGGGTGAAATCTTTGCCGGCCTCCAATCGTTCAGGATCTGACTGGCATTTGGTAATGATCAGCTTTGGTTCGGATGTGGGCTTTTCTGACTCATCGGAACTGCTGCCTCCGTCATTGCTCACAGCTACATCCGATTTGCTGTCTTTTTTGACCGAATCCTTTTTCTTCTCATCCTTAATCGTCACATAAAGGGTAAAACTCTGCTGAATTTCTTCACCGCCAGCCTTGGCAGATACATCAAAAACAACAGGATACGTACCGTTCTTCCGATCTGATTTCAATGGAAATGTATAATTGACAAGAAAAACCTGCTTCTTATCCTTTGTCCCATCCACCTTCTCCTCGGTTACTTTAAATGTTTTCTGGTAGTTTTTGTAGACAAAAGGTGCCGTACCGGTATCACCCAGATTAGGTGTCACTGTGACAGAAGAGACCGCTTTCATATCTTCCGTCACAAGAGGCAGCACCATCTGTACCTTGTCATCGGCCACTGTTGGTTCATATCCATCTTTATAGGCTTTTTCCATCCCCTCATAAATGTGTGTATCATCGATCTGAAATTTGACAGCTGCCTGCTCAGATTCTGTCTGATCAGAGTCGCTCGGATTCTTTTCAGTCTCCGTCTGTTTTTCAGACTCCGGCACCGTTTCTGTCTCTGCCGCTTTTTCTGCTTCTGTCCCCTGGGCCATTTCGACTGTCACTTCGGCCGCCCACACCATCTGCGGCACCTGACACAGACATAAGGCCATCAAAAAAGCCAATAATCTTTTTCTCATCTTTTATCTAACGCTCCTTTTCATCCATTCAAGTCCAACTCATGTTGTCTGCCGGCTGTCTGTCCATAGGTTTTCGAAGCTCCAGTACCCTGTCGCAGGGAAAACCGCAGAGTATCTCATCTGTCATCAACAGGCAGGCAATATTCTTTGCTTCGTTATCCAGTATTTTTAGAATTCTTGCCTGCTCAGCCCGATTCAAGTCTGTCATAAAGGTATCCGCTGCAATCAGCTCAGGCTTCTGCAAAACAGCCTGTCCCACAGCAATCAACGCCTTATCATACGCTGTGATCCGGTCTTCCTTATGATATTCCCGAATTTCTTCGCCGATTTTTTTCAGCCATTCCGACGCACCAGCCCTGGCTTCCCTCCTGCTGTACCCCTGACATAAAAGAGGCAGGGCAATCTGCTCCCCCAGCGTCATGGATTCCAGAATTCCCGTTGTTTCATAAATGGCCGCTGTCTTTCCTCTGCATGAAAAACTTCCCTCATCCGGCTTTATTGTCTGATCAATGATCTTTATCAGAGTTGTCCGGCCGCTTCCGGCATTCCCTCTAATCATGACCCGTTCACCCGGACCAATTTCCATGGAAAATTGATCCAGAACCAGACGATCCGGCGGATACCATTTGACAATATCCTTTAACCTGCAAAGACAATTTTCAGTTTTCTGTGCTGCTATCCAGTTCTCATGATGTTCTGCCATATGTCTCCTCCATCCTGTCTCTGATGCCATACGCCGTGCATCCATCTTAGCTCTGATTGAATGCAGAACGCTTACCTTCTATCTCTGATGCAATGCATCACACCGCCATCCATCTCACAGACCACATCGCAGAGCACATCAATATCCTTCTGGCTGTGACTGGAAAGCAAAATCGTCTTGCCTTTTTTCTTCTGAGCCAGTATCAGTTCATGCATCTGACTGACACCATGCTTGTCCAGACCATTAAAAGGCTCGTCCAGAATCAACAGGGAGGGGTCTTCCATCAGCGCCTGGGCAATGCCAAGCCTCTGCCTCATGCCAAGAGAATATTTGCTGACAGGTTTCTTCATCTCCGGGTCCAGTCCCACTTCCCGAATGGCCTTTGCCACCGCTTTTTTATCAATCTTTTTGCGCAGGGAAGCCAGCAATTCCAGATTTCTCATCCCAGTGAGATTCGGCAGAAATCCCGGTGTCTCAATGATAATCCCCGTGTCCGGAGGAAAATCCATATCTTTCCCGATTCTCTTATAATTCACAGTAATCTCACCGGAATCCGGAATCAGAAATCCGCAGATACATTTCATCAGCACGGTCTTGCCGCTGCCGTTGTTGCCCACAATGCCGTAAATTTGGCCCTCTTTGAAATCATAACTGATATGATGGAGCACCGTCTCCTCGCCGAAGCTTTTGCTCACATCCATGACCCTGATCACATCCCGCATTATTTTCCCTCCGTTCCGCTGAATGAAAATGCATACCGGCGAATGGCGCATATAGTGAATATTAGCAGTACCGCCAGCAAAATCAGCCCGATTGCCACAGTCTGTCCCAATGTGGGCAGCTTATCATAGCCAAAATTATGCATATAAAACGTTGCCTGATTCAGAGGCGATATCCATCCCACCAGCACTCTGGCCTTGTAGCTTAACTGATCCGGCAGATGCAGCACTTTCTTAATATTATCCGGATTCAGCAGCAAACCGTAACAGCTGAAAGAAATCACCGCTGCAATCCCCGCCATCTGTCCCTTCCATATATTAAACAGCAGCATCACCAGTACCATCACCAGTGTATAAAGAAGCATCAGCGCCAATACCCAGCACATACTCTGCCATGGCCTGCTCATTTCTATGGCTTTCACCGCTGAGGGCAGATTTAGTTCCTTACCGCTGCCGGAATAAGCCAGCGCTGCCGCTGTCCTGCTCCACCGATTGCCCGCAAAGGCATTCTGCATGGTCAGCACCACCGTGGAAAAAAGTGTAAAAACCATAAAAATCATAGTTGCCAGAGCCACATACACCATCTGCCCCAGAACCCACACACGCCTTGTGGTCCGCATCAGATAAAAAGGCGTTGCCGTGGTGATAAATGGCATGTCCGCAAATAAAATCAAAAGCAGCAGCGACACAAGCAAAATCGCATTGCTATCCCCAAAAGTCCATATAAAAGCCTCAAAAATCTGCATAGTGGTCTCCCGCTCCACAGCAAATTGTACCGCTTTGTCTGTCAGAAGATAACAGAGAATAAAATCCAGCAAAAAGGCGGTTACAACTCTTGCATTCTTGTGCCACCGGAGAAAGTTATAAGAGGCCACCGACCAAACCATTTTTCCTTTATACCACACGTTCCAGACACCTCACTCCTGTTCTTCTCACCACAAGACCAATCATTCCTGCCAGAAGCAGCAGCCACAAGCATATTCCCCAGTCTTTCAGGGGCCAACTCCAGTTCATCACCAGCCATTCCTTCGGATACAGTAATTTCAATGCATCAAAGTACCGCTCATACACAATTTCCAACAGGTAATCTACAATAAAAGGCCCAATCCAGGCCATCATCCGGTTAAATGTTCCTAAAGACAGCAGCATACCCACCAGTGACCACACTGCACCAAAACAGCCATACCGGAAAACAAGACCAATCAGCTGCTGAATCTTATAGCTCTGAGCAATCTCCCCGGCAGCACCTGCGGTATCGGCGATGCCTGCTGCCTGTGCCGCATTCACAGTCCCTGACGCCGCTTCCAATGGCATCAGCAAAAACGCACTTACAAGAATCACAAGAAGCGCAGCCCCCATGAGAGTCACTGCGCCGGACAACATACATGCTGCTGCCTTCGAATGTATATAACTTGCTTTATCCGTCCTGTAGAGGACATTTTTGAACATACCGGATTTGACCTCATCAATACAGGCAGCGCCATACGGGAAGGCACAGATCACCGGTGCCACCAGCAGCGCATTGCCGCTTGTCAGGGATTCAAAGGCAAAACTCAGGGCCTTTCCCGCTGCCAGCGGTTCAGCCTGCCCAAAATCTGCCATAATGGTGTCCATCCTTCCCAACAGCACAGCCACCGTAAAAATCACAGCCGGAATCAGAATCCGGTGAATCCGGCTGATTTGTTTCTTATCATATGCTAACATTTTCTTCCTATCTGTTACCTTAATAACCTAACCAGGTATTGATAATTGTGCCATCGACGGCGTTCACCACACAAAAATGGTTGATCCACCAATCTTCTTTGTAATCTCCCTGGCTTGCATAGCCGCTGAAAACATAAACCGGCACATATTCAAATGCCTGATCCGAATTTTTAACCTTCACACGGCAATACATCTGACGGATATCATTCACATTTGCACAGGCCTTGTCTGTCTCTGCTGCAGTTTCATCTTCCATCTCACCATCTGAAGCCAGACCAAGTGACGTCATAGTGCATTTCACCTGCATATAATTTTTAAAGGCCGTATAAATATCATCAAATGGCAGCATTTCTGCAGGCCGTTCCTCTGTCGATGTTATTCTCATCGGAGAATCCCACTCCACAGAGGTAATCTGACCATCTATTATTTCAAACTCCAGCATCTCATAGGTCAGATTTGCCGCATAGGCATCCGTACTGTCATAGGACAGATCTGTTAAAAGACACGGAAGGTTATTGATAACAGGAACATATTTGATTCTCCACTGATTACCATTATTATCAACTGAATCTACCTGCCATTCCTTATCCGTCAGATTTTTCACCTTCTCACTGGTCATTTGAATGGCTTCCTCCCGGCTGATGACAGGATCAGCATTGTAATTGATATCCACTTCATCATTCAGTACAAAAAACATATCATGCACCTGATAGTCTGCGTCCTGCCGATTGCTGGCACTGATATGTGCACCCCTGCCTTCATAATCACCCATCACCTTCAACGATTGTGTCCTGTCCTCCTTACTGTAGTCTTCATCATCCCCATCCATCTCATCTTTCATCCAATAGGATGCCGGATGAAATGTCCAGTCTGTCTTTGTGCCTTCATCTTTTTCCGGTGCAGAATCATAATTTGATTTCAGGTTATCAATCTGCTCCTGATAAAATTCAATAGTACTATCTATCTCATCTTCCGTGTAACCTTCTGCCAGCAACCCATCCCGATCACTGATCTTCTGCTGACGCCAGAGAATCGCCTCCTCGATATCCGATTTCGTCATCTCATCCCGATATTCAAAGACATCCTCGGTGCCAAAGAAGACATTCGCCCATCGCTTTACATCATCCACGGATATAGACTGCGCCTCAGCCTGCAAAATCGGTACATTCTTCGCTCTCACCTGATCTGCCTGAACCTTAATTGTTACATCGCCCTCCGTAGAATCAAAAGAATCTGAAATAGCTTCAGACACAACCTTTCCATCTGCGTTTTCGTCAATGGCAATGGTATCATCAACTGACTGATTCGTTTCATTCCGTATGGCCTGATTGTCATTCTTATTGGCAACAATATCCTGATCCGGCGTAGCCTGACAGCCTGTCATTAATAGTGCCATAAAAACTGCTGTGCACGCGTATTTTCTTATCTTCATTGTGCTTTCCCCCTGCCTTGCTTTAACATTTTCTGACTGTATTATAAAATTCACAGACATAAAAAATGCATCATTTTAATTGAATACATACCAGTATTAGCAAAAAGGAACGCCAATCTGACCGATTCGAAAAATATTTTGAAAAACGATGCCAATCAGGTATTACCTGCTGACATCGTTTTTCAATTCATGTTATCAATACCCTAAACCCGCATTAATGATCGTGCCATCTATTGCATTAATTAAGCAGAAGATGCTGTCATTGGTATCTTCTGTTCCGCTTACACTGATCTTACCAAGAAAGGCATACACCGGCACGTACTGATATGTATTATCCGTATTTTTCTCCTTCACACGGCAATACATCTGCTGGATTTTTGTGATGTTCACAGATGCATCTTCGGAATCATCTTCCATCAACCCCAGTGAACTGACACTGGTGCTCACCTTCATATAGGTTTTAAAGGCATCATACAGTTCATCAAAGGACTTCAGCTCTGACGTCTGACTGCCTGCAGATGTCACCTTCATCGGTGTATCCCACTCTGCAGATACAATCTGATCATCTGTCACTGAAAAATCAATCTGCTCATAATCCAAATTCGATGCATACGAATCATCCGCAGTATAATCAATCGTACTGTAAACACAAGGTATCTGATCGATGCTTGGAACATACTGGATACGCCACTGATTGCCTATTGACCAGACAGCATTCACCACCCATTCATCATCTGTCAATTCCTTCAGTTTCTGATCTGTCAGCTTCACAGCCTCTTCCTGGCTGATGGAAGACTTCCCATTGCTATTCAAACCCGCTTGTTCATCATCCCAGTAAAACATAATGCTGTGCAATTGATAATCCGGTGTTGATCTGTTGCTGGCACTCACATAAGCCATCTTGCCGTCACAATCACCAATGACCTTTAACTTGTCTGTTTTATCCAGATTGCTCCAATCTTCATCTTCACCGTCTTCAGCCGTTTTCATATAATAGGAAGCAGGATGGAATGTCCAGTCTGTCTTTTGTCTCTCATCATCTTCAGGTGCACTTTCATAATTGGCCTTGAGATTATCTATTTCTTCCTGATAAGACTGAATCACTGCCTCTGCCGCTTCTTCTGTATATCCCTCTTCTGTGATCAATCGCTCCTTATCATTCATCCACTGCTGCCGCAAAAGAATGGCTTCCTGAATTTCCGACTTCGTCATCTGACTGGTTCCCTCATAGACATCTTCTGTTGTACCAAAGAATGCCTTAGACCATCGCTTCACATCATCCACCGAAATATCCTGCGCTTCCGCCTACATAACCGGTATAGGCCGTGCTTTCACCTGTCCAACCTGAATATTAATTGTCACATCACCACTGTCAGAAGCAAAGGATTCAGAATATCCTTCTGAAACAACCTTTTCATCGTCTGTAACTTCCGTTGATTCAACAACTGATTCAGCTTTCGATTGTTCCATTTGCTGCTGATCATTCTTATTGGCAACAATATCCTGATCCGGTGTAGCCTGGCAGCCGGATAATAACAATACAATCGTACTTGTTAAACATATACATTTTCTTACATTCATCTCATAGTACTCCTCCCTTCACTTCACTCATTGCAACTGAATTATATCATCTCACAGCAAAAAAACATGTTCATTGACATCATCTCCCCTTTTTTGTCCTTTATCTTCTCATTATTATTATCAAAAAGTAACTCAAATCTGACATATATACAAAAAGATACTTACAGAAATTTTTCATCCATAAGTATCTTTTCTTACTTAATCAATATTCTATTCTTCAACATAAAATATAACAACAGCTCTAAACACGTTGTCTTCGTCACTGATTTCTATTAATCCGTCATACTTTTCCACAATTTTTTGAACACTCATTAACCCTAACCCATGCATTTCTGTATTCTCCTTCTTCGTAGTCAGATAATGATGTTCTATCTTTCTTCTCTTACCCTCATAAGGATTTGATATTTCTATACGAAAAATACCATTAGGATTTTGTATTGAGAAATCAATCTTTCTCTGTTCATCTGAAAGATCCTTGACTGCTTCAATGGCATTATCAAATAAGTTACCTATAATGATACATAACTCCGTTTCATCCACAGGACAATGATACGCCTCAACAGCACATTTTACACGAATTACCTTTTCCTCTGCCTGTTCTATCTCATAATTCAGCATCAGATTTAACACTTCTATCCCTGTATATCTGTTTTTACTTTTCTTTTTAGTTGCTGCAATCTTCTTTTCAAAATATGTCTGTGCTTCTGTATATTTGCCATTCTGTAAATATTCCAATATCAGCACATCCTGATGAACAGAATCATGCAGCAACATTCTTTTTTCTGTATACATCTTCTGAATCGTCTCATACTGTCTCTTCAGCATTTCAAAGTTCATATTCGAAATTTGCTGCTGATATCGCATATCCTTATAACCTTTGTAGAAAATAATCGCTGACAAAAGACTGAATAAGCAAACAAATACAATCGTACTAAACAGAATATATTCACCTCGTATAAAGTCTCCCGCAACATCATTATTAAAAAGCGATTCACCAATTACTATCTCAAAAATGACAAAGACAGCCAGATATTTATAATCTTTTTTATATTGACGATGAATCAAAGGCCCTCCATGCATGTAATAACACAGACACAATGATCCACCAATTGTCACTGCCATTCCACATATCTGGATCCAATGCCATCCCATTCCATCTGCAACCGTAATATAATTCTGCATATGAATATGTTCTAAATAACATAATATAAAAATATACAAAACTCTAAAAATATAGACGGTATAATTATAAATAAAAAACTGTACAAATAACTGCCAAAAATAAGTATCAAAAAAAATGCACAGTAATATAAACACGCCGATAGTTACAATTGCTTCCTGTAAAGATGAAAACTTAAAAAAATAAATATTCCCCGCATTAAAGGCAATCCAAAAAATTATTAATACCCAATATAATACCTTCGTCCACAGCCGTTCCCACCGGAAATGCCCCGGTGGAACAGATAACCTGATGCCGCACAAAATCACCGTTATGATTTCCAGCACTCTGAGGGTAATCCCTGCTATTTCCATGCCCGCCGCCCCCAATAGTCACTGATAGACTTTTTGACCTGCTGATATCTCGGAAGGCTGACCGGTACATTGTCACCATTTCGCATGGTCAGCATATGATCTTTTAGTCGAAGCACATGCCGTATGTTCACGCCATAACTTTTATCCGTCATGATAAAAGCGTCATCCACCTGCTGCATGTCCTCAATCACCTTTGAAAGTGCCCGGCGTTCTCTGAATACCTCCGGCTTATCCGTATGAAACAGGGTATATTTGCTTTCTTTGCTCAGATATTGGATCTGATCATAGGCAACACGAATGAGATCATTCGCCCCTTCGATCATATAATAATTGGATTTGTGTGCCTGCAAATGCTGAACCAGTGAATCCATGGTCTCCGGTATCAATGTTCGTATACTGTCCTTTGTTATGTACTGCCATGCATGATACCTATAGCACTTCACGCTGTACTCCATATGGGCCGTCACAAAAACAATATACGGCGAATCATATTTCATACGGATGTAAGCTGCCAGTTCCATACCATTAATATCCGGCATCTCGATATCTATAAAATAAATATCATAACATCTGCCCGCTTCAATCTGGGTCTTGAAATCATCTGCATTGTCAAAACAGTCAATTTCACCCTGACAGCCCTTTTCCATCAGCCAGTTATCAACAGTCTGACGGATGAGTGCACTGTAATCCTTCTCATCATCTATCACTGCAATCTTCAACATGATGTCTTTTCCTTTTGCCGTATTTCCGACAATGATTTTAACATAATTTGATATTTCAGGGATGTCGTGTCCCTTAACTCTTTGTTTTTGTCCTTTAATTCTATTTTTGCTGTTTTTTCTTATCCAAACCTCATCTGAAAATGCTATTTTGACTGAAACAGCAATGCCGCTCCTATGGCTGTCATATAAGCTGCCTGCTTCGGTATGATAAAATCAATGTCATACAGTTCTCCCACCTGTCCCAACATAATTCTTCCCTGATTCAGAGTGGCCGTTGAACCGCCGATGACAGCTTTTTTCAGATTCACATTCCTACAGGCAAATACGGCCAGCGTGCCCGCTGTCTGGAAAATCATATTCATCAGCCCCAATGCTACATCTTCATTGGTGGCTGTGCTTTTCATCTTCCCCAGATTAGAGGAAGTGGCATAATCCGGCAGTGTTTCCATCTGATCTCTGCTCAGTTCCGCGATTCCCCAGTCAACATTCTTCAAATTCCCCTGTTCGGCCATATCTGCGATGACTTCCACATCACGGATGCCGAAAAGTCTTGAAGACAGCCCCACTAGTGTACCGCCGCCCACAGCACTGCCGCCGATATGCTGAATGCCATCAGGACATGCATGAACAAAAACTGTCCCTGTGCCAATGCTGCCTACAACAGCTTCTTCAAGTCCCGTCAGATACAAGCCGCCTGTTCCCAGCGCATCAAACTCCGTCACCTTCGTAGTTGGAAGCCCATAGACATCCCCTTCCACATAACTTGCCCCCATGCCGGTGAGCATCACAGCTTCAATATCCGCAATCTGCATTCTCTCCTCACAGAGTATTTTTCCAACGGCTCCATACATGGCTGTCACCGGATCAGAAGCCGAAACCTTCAGTGAATTTAAAATTGTTTTACTTTCGTCCATTGCAACAATCTTTGTTGCAGAACTTCCTATATCTATACCTAATACAATACCCATTTTTTATTATCTCCCCTTATATATTTTGTATGCGATTTTTCTATCATAATACTATCCATTTGCCTCTACGGCTGGAGCCTTCACGTTTTACTTTTCCATTTCTTTGTAATCTTGTAAGCATACGCTTAATTGTAATTGTAGAAACTGAAAGCTGCTCTGCCATTGCTTTTTGTGTCATTTCCGGATTTCCACTAATAAGCTTAAATAATTGCTTTTCTGCATCAGTTTCTGACTGAATATCATTTTTGGTATCATTAGTATCATTTTTGGTATCATTAGTATCATTTTTGGTATCATTGATACTAAACTGATTTCTATAAAGATTAACACGAAAAGCCACTTCCATATCTATAAACTCTGGTTCACGAAGTTCATAGTCTTTCATCGCCTGCATATTTTCAGAAATAAATTCTTGTTCATGCCACTCTATTATATATTTTGTGCACAAATATCTGCCAGACAACATTTATCACAATATGGCTTTGTTCTGGCTGTACAAACTTCCCGTCCATGCTCTACTAGGCGATGGCAGAAGTCGCTGCCCTCCTCAGGCGGTACCAGTTTCCACAGAGCCATCTCCACCTTCTTCGGATCTTTGATGCCGTCCACAATACCAATTCGATTGACCAGACGAATACAATGGGTATCCGTCACGATGGCCGGTTTGCCAAAGACATCTCCCATGATCAGATTGGCACTCTTTCGTCCGACTCCCGGCAGTTTCAGCAATGCATTAAAATCATCAGGTACCTTATCATTGTACTGTTCATGAAGGATCTTCATACAGGCACTGATGTCTCTGGCCTTGCTCTTTCCAAGGCCGCATGGTCGTACAATTTCTTCTATATCTGCCACATCCGCTGCCGCCAGGGAAGCCACATCCGGATATTTCTTATATAATCCTTCTACAACTACATTGACTCTGGCATCGGTACACTGGGCTGCCAGACGTACACTGACCAGCAGTTTCCATGCCTGATCGTAATCCAAGGTACACTCAGCCAACGGATAAGCAATCTTCAAACGTCGGATCACTTCCAACGTCAGTTCTTCTTTTGTCATCTCTACCCCTCCAAAACATATTTCAAATTTATTTATCTCAAGTTTAAACACTTCTGTCAAAGATCTGCTCTGTTTCCAAACTTCTGCAAAGCCTCTGCTTAATGATGTTCTTTCTTCCGTCCTGCCAGTTTCAGGAACAATCCCTGCGGCAGTTCAAATATAAATACAATACCAAGCACAATAGCCACTGCCACTTTCACTGCTGTATAGCCTGTCTCAGCCGCCAATCTCAGCTGATCTGTCACAATATAATAAGCTGTCCAATACACACCGGCTCCCGGAACAAGCGGGAATATCCCGGCAATCAGGAAAATGGTCACCGGACATTTCTTCTTCACTGCTGCCAGTCTGGACAAAAAGATTACCACCATCGTTGCCGCCAGGGAGGCTCCCGCTGTGCTGAAACGTTCCAGTGCAATCAGGTAGACGAGCCATCCTGCTCCTCCGATGACACCGCAATAAGGATAGTATTTCGATGGTACACCGAATAAAACTGAAAATCCCACCGTGGCTATCACGGCCGCTATGATTTGTATCATCATAAGGCAGCACCTCCTGTCAGCGGACTTAAAATGGCAATGCCCATACCGACACCGATAGCGATGCAGATAAACACCAGCAGCGCATCGATCATCCGCACCGTTCCTGAAATGTAATCGCCATCTGCCGCATCACGAATCGCCACAGTAAAAGCAACTCCCGGAACCAGTGGCATCATGGAACCGATAATCATAAAATTCAGATGGTCGCCAATACCTGCCATATACAAAAGATTGCAGATCAATGTCACAAAAGCACCGCCGCCCACATTGCCCACAATCTTTGACAGATGGGGTCCACTGATATACAAAATATAAACATAGATCAGAAAACCGGCAATGGCTGCCGCCAGGCAATCCATCAGGTTGCCACCGAAAAGGCAGCAAAACGCCCCGCTGGCAATTCCCGATGCCAGAATCTGTACGCTCTTTGGTTTCTCAGGCATATGACGGATGCCATCCAGCGCTTCACGGGCCTCTTCGATGGTATATTGCCCCCTGGCGATTTCCCTTGAAAGCTGATTCACGGCAGCGACTCTGTCCAGATGAGAACCATTCACCGGTATATGCCGCACCTTTGCAAACATATGCCCATGCCCCTCTCCGGCTGTCGCCAGAATATAATTCATCAGAATAAACTGACTGGCGGATTCAACCCCATAATATCTGCATATGCGGTCCATGGTTTCTTCCACCCTGAAAATCTCCGCCCCATTCTCCAACAGCAGTTCGCCTGCCTGCATTGCCAGCTCCATCACTTCATCTTCGTCATACTCAATGGATGTATTCATTGTTGGTTCTGTTTTCTCCTGCCCGGATGTGCCCATGCCGCTGCCCTCCATTTATCTGCAATCTGCATCTGCTCATGCTATTATAACATATAAAAAGTGCACACTAAAGTACAAAAAAGGATGCGTCAAAGACCGTTTCTACGACATTGTTCATTACCGCCGCAGTGCGATCCACGCAGAGCATTTTTTATTGCATAGGACACAATTTCCTATGCAATAAAAAAGCAGCTCATAGTGAACTGCTGACATTGTGTTTATGAAATTATGAAAACTGACGGTTCAGGAACACTTCAAAGCTGTCGGCCGCAGCTTCTTCGTCCGGTCCCTCAATATTAACGGTGATGACATCACCAACAGCAATCTTTAATCCCATCCATTCCAGAATATCCTTGCCATTGACTGTCTTCTCATCCTTTGTCACTTTAACATCTGAAGCAAACTGTGATGCTTCTTTCATAATCAGACCTGCTGAACGGACATGCAGAATGCCATCTTCAATCTTATTCACTGCTACCGAGAATTGTTTCATGTTCGTCTCTCTCCTTTGTATTGTTTAATCCTCAAATTCGTCTATATTTTAACAAAAAAATAAAACCCTTTCAATACAAGAATAGAACCAATTTTTGAAAGGATTTTATTTCATTTTGATAAATGTGCACAATGTCACTTTCTATTTCAGTAAAACTGCCTTGACTTCCTTCAATCTTTGCTCAAATTGGGCATAAAAACTGACTTCTTCACCAAAACCGCGCATGTAAAATTCTTTGAGGACATAAATATTGATCTGCTTGATGGTGCCGTCACTGGCGTTTTCTTTCTTCAGTGATGCAGCCACATCCTTCAGAAAATAGTGCCAGTCATTGACGAACTTCTCATACTGATCTAATTCCGGTATATCCAGCCATTTTCTGACTTTGATCTTCTGACGTTCTGTCTTCACACATTCCTTTGTCTGAAGAATGTACTTGAAACTTCTGTCTTCATACAATCTGCCCAAAGGGAACAGGCGGCAGAAGCCCGGGCGAATCTTATGGATGCCGCATCTGCCCTCCTGATTCAGGAAAATACAGTGCTCATCTTCACCCACCATTTTGAGATTCGGCAGGATCATGCCATCCACAACATTTAACTCCACATGATCTGCCAGCAATGCTTCAAATGGAATGCGAAAATAGCTGCATATTCTATGGACATCCAACGGGTCCAATATAATAGACTTGCCCATTCCGTGGCAACAGACGGAACAGCCTTCACATCCCTGGCAATCTGCCCGGACCATATCATTGGCTGTATAGAGACGGCCATCTGAAATCTCATTTAAATCTATATTTCTCTCCATGTTCAATACCTCTTATCTGCTTGATGTTTAATAAACATTGTATCATACTTTTTGACTTTTTATTGGAAAAATCGATTATTTTTTTCATTGAATCTGTGATATAATCCTTATAATTTATGACTTAACAGACAATCACAGCTGTAAATTATATTAACTATGTCTCTATTGCGGCAGGCCCAATGCCTGCATTTCGTGTAATCACACAACACGTACATCAAAAAGGAGGACTTCCATGGTCGAACAACTTTATCATACCCCGGATATTTACCGGATTTACGTCCCGCTCCCTGACAACCCATTAAAATATCTCAACTGCTATGTCCTCGTTTCCGCCGGCGAAACATTGATTATTGACACCGGCTTTAACCGTCCGGAATGTAAGCAGGCACTTTTTGACGGACTGAATGAGCTGCAGGTTGATTTCGCCCATACAAAGCTTTTTCTCACCCATCTCCACGGGGATCACACCGGACTCACCGAAGCGCTGACTGCAAAGGGTGTACCTGTTTTCATGGGTGCCATTGATTACAATTATCTGTGCAGCCAGATAACTTCCAATGGCTGGCAGACCATGGAACAGATTTTTCTCAGCGAAGGCTTTCCCATGGAAGAAATTGAGAAGCAAAAAAAGGGCAATCAGGCCCGTCTTTATTCTCCGCAGCGTCCATTCCCTGCGACAACTGTTCAGGATAATGATGTGCTCACCGTGGGAGATGTTTCTCTCCGATGTATCCATACACCGGGACATACTCCCGGACATATCTGCTTATATATAGAAGATAAAGAAATTCTTTTCTCCGGTGACCATATTCTCTTTGATATCACACCGAATATTTCTGTCTGGAGAAATGTGCCTTATTCACTGGCTGACTACCTTGAAAGTCTGCAAAAGATTCAATGGCTGAAGGTCTCCCATACATTCCCGGGACACAGAGAATTTCATGGTGAAATACGTGAACGCATTGATGCCATCATCCGGCACCATCACGAGCGTCTGAGAGAAATCCAGGCTGCCATAGATGCCTATCCTGACTGCACTGCCTACGAAACTGCCGGACGGATCAGCTGGTCTTCCCGCGGCCGCGCATGGGAGGATTTTTCACCGAATCAGAAATGGTTTGCCATGGGTGAAACACTGGCGCACATCAAATGGTTGGCAGACAGAGGAGCCATAAGCAGTACCAGACCGCTGTCTCTGAGCACGCCGAATCCCCTGACAGAAAAAACGGCAGAAAACCGTTACCGGGCTCTCTGCCATTCTTCTGATCTGTTCTTCTATTCAGGCCGTTTTTCGGACGACTTCTTTTGTGATGGTATTTTGTGATGGCTGCTTTTATGCACTATGATGCTCTTTGATGACTTTATACATCTGGATAATCACAGTTGGAATAAATGCCAGCAGCACAATCATTCCGATCTGATAACCGCTCAGAGGTGCCACTGAGAAGAGTGTGCGCATGACCGGTACAAAGATGACCAGTGCCAGCAGCAGTACACCGCCGAAGAAAGCGCCGATACTGTATATATTGGATGTCAGACCGATTTTAAAGATGGAATGTCTGCTTCTGCAGTTGAATCCATGGAACAATCTCGCCAAGGTCAGTGTGGCAAATGCCATGGAACTGGCCGCGGCACTGTCCGTGGACAAACCGATATGAAAAGCAATCATCGTACAGACTGCAATCAGACCGCCCTGTACAAAAAGGGCTGTCATCAGATCTCCAGTCAGAATTCCCTGCTTCGGATTACGCGGCGGCTGAGCCAGCAAATCCTTTTCCGGTTTCTCCATACCGATGGCAATGGCCGGCAGGGAATCCGTCAGCAGATTAATAAACAGCAGATGCACCGGCTGAAATGGTACCGGAAGTGCTGCAAGAGATGTATACAATACCGCCATAATGCCGGCCATATTGCCTGATAGCAGGAACTGCACCGCATTCTTGATATTGCGGTAAACGTTTCGGCCATTGGCAACGGCTTTAATAATGGTGGCAAAATTATCATCTGTCAGAATCATGGATGCCGCATCCTTGGATACTTCCGTACCTGTAATACCCATCGCCACACCGATATCTGCCTTTTTCAGCGCCGGTGCATCGTTGACACCATCACCGGTCATGGCAGTTACCGCTCCCCTGCGCTGCCATGCATCAACGATACGGATTTTATTCTCAGGTGAAACACGGGCATAAACCGATATTTTACTGATCTTATCATCCAGTTCTTCTTCACTCATGGCATCCAGTTCCTGACCGGTTACAGCCATATCCCCTTCACTGAATATACCAATCTGCTTAGCAATGGCTGTAGCTGTGATCTTGTGATCACCGGTGATCATCACCGGACGGATGCCGGCTCTCTTTGCCTCAGCCACCGCTTCCTTTGACTCTTCTCTCGGCGGATCGATCATGGATACCAGCCCTATGAAAATCAGATGATCCTCCTCATCCAATGTCAGCTGCTGATCCGCCTGTGTCTCCTTATAGGCAAATGCCAGAACACGCAGTCCCTGTTCTGAAAAGGCCTGATTCTTATCTAATATCTCCTTTATATCCTGGTCAGTGATCGGACGCACTTCATCCCCGATACGGATGCTGTCTGTTCGCTTCAGCAGAATATCCAAGGCCCCTTTAACCAGAATGGTCGGAACGCCATGCAGGCGATACTTTGTACTCATCAGCTTTCTATCTGAATCAAACGGAATCTCTTCCAGACGCGGCATCATATCTTTCAAAATATCTTCTTTGATGTCCGCTTTTCTTCCCATTTCCAGGAGTGCCACTTCTGTCGGATCACCGATGCTCTGACCTTCCACAATGGCAGAATCATTGGTCAAGATTGCATCATACAGCAGATACCGATGAGACTGCTGCTTCAGATCCAGTTCATCTGCACCAAAGGTCTGGTGATTCATATAAATCTGCTGAACCGTCATCTTATTCTGTGTCAGTGTTCCGGTTTTATCCGAACAGATGACAGACACACATCCAAGACTTTCCACAGCTTTCAGGTCTTTGATAATGGCATGCTCTTTGGCCATCTTCTGGGTGCCCATGGCCTGCACAATGGTGACAATGGAACTCAGTGCTTCCGGAATCGCAGCCACCGCCAAAGCTACTGCAAACATCAAAGCATCCAGCACCGGCATCTTTCTGTACAGACTTAGGACAAACACAACCGCACTGATGATCATAATGACAATGGCCAGCTGACTGCCGAATTTGTCAAGGCTCACCTGCAGCGGTGTTTTCTTCTCCTTGGTGGCATTCATCAGAGCCGCGATCTTGCCGATCTCCGTCTCCATGCCTGTAGCCGTCACCAGCACAACTGCACGGCCTCCTGTTACAAGACTGCCTGAGTAAACCATATTGATGCGGTCTCCCAGCGCCTGTTCTCCCTCAAGAACAACCGCTTTCTTCTCAACATTGGTGGATTCACCGGTCAGTGAACTTTCATTCACCTGCAGCGAATAGCTCTCAAGAATTCTGCCGTCCGCTGTCACCAGATCCCCTGCCTCAAGGAGCAGGATATCCCCTTTGACAACCTGTGCTGAAGGAATCTCCCCCTTCACACCGCCTCTGAGTACCTTCGCTGTCGGTGCTGACAGCGTTTTCAGACTTGCAAGAGATTTCTCTGCCTTCTCATGCTGCACCGTACCAAGGATCGCATTCATGGTAATGACTGCAAAGATAACAATGGTACTCTCTGCATTGCCTGAAATCATCGAAATAATCGCAGCAATAATGAGGATAATCACCAGCAGGTCTGCAAACTGTTCTGCAAACACCCGCCAAGCACTCTTCTTTTTTGTCTCCTGAAGGACATTCTCTCCATTTGCTTTCAGCAGTGCTTCTGCCTTCTCACTGCTCAGCCCTTTCTTATCAGAACCTAATGCTTCCACAACTTCGTCTTCCTGCATCTGATACCACTCTTTCATCCATCTTCCTCCTTTCAAATCTCCTGCTTTCAAACTTCCCTGCTTTTCATTTTTCATACGCTTAGAGCCATATCGCCATATAAAAGAAAAAGACTTTCAATGTATGATAACAGAAAGTATCTGCCGTCATACATCAAAAGTCTTGTAACCATCATGGTATATATTACCAGACTGCTCTGCAGGATCTGCAAACAGCCGCGATTGTTGATAATATATTAAAACTACTCCCCTTTGATGACGCAATGCCATCAATATTCAGTTGTTATTCTCTTAAGGTTCTACCAGTTTAGCGCATTTTGCGTCTGCTGTCAACCCTTATTCTTCTTCCATATTGGCCAGTTTTGCTGCCTGGTCTGCTGCGATCAGACTGTCAATAATCTCATCCAGATCACCGTTCATGATGTCGCCCAGTCTGTAGAGTGTCAGCTTGATTCGATGCTCTGTGCAGCGTCCCTGCGGGAAGTTGTAGGTTCTAATCTTCTCAGATCTGTCACCTGTACCCACCTGATTCTTACGAAGTGCTGCTTCTTCTGCGTGCTTCTTCTCAATCTCGATTTCGAGGAGTTTGGAACGCAGCAATCTGAAAGCTTTCTCTTTGTTCTGCAGCTGTGACTTCTCTGTCTGGCTGTAGATAACGATACCTGTCGGGTTATGGGTCAGACGTACCGCAGAGTCTGTTGTATTGACACACTGACCGCCGTTGCCGGAGGCACGCATAACATCAATACGTACATCATTCATATCAATCTCAACATCCACTTCCTCAGCTTCCGGCATGATTGCCACTGTAACTGTCGATGTGTGGATACGACCGCCTGATTCTGTCTCAGGTACTCGCTGTACACGATGGACGCCGGATTCAAACTTCATACGGGAGTAAACATGATCACCGCTGACCATGAAGACACACTCCTTGAAGCCGCCGATACCATTCTCGCTGACATCCATCATCTCAATCTTCCAGCGCTTGGATTCGGCGTACTTGGAATACATACGGAAAAGTTCCGCTGCAAAAAGGGCTGCCTCATCACCGCCTGCGCCGGCTCTGATCTCCACGATAACGTTCTTGTCATCCATCGGATCCTTCGGAATCAGAAGGACTTTCAGTTCCTGCTCAATCTTGCCGATATTGGACTTTGCCTCCGCCAGTTCTTCCTTGAGCATTTCCTTCATCTCTTCATCATCTTCAGCTTCAAGCATCTCAAGACTGTCATCAATGGTCTGCTTTGTATTCTTATATTCTGTATATTTCTCCACAAGGGGCTGCAGATCACTCTGCTCCTTCATCAGCTTGCGGAAGTGCTTCTGATCATTGACAACGTCCGGATCATTCAACTCTTCCATGATCTGCTGATATCTGATCAAAATATCATCTAATCTATCAAACATTGTTATTTACCTCCATCTTCTGCAGCTTTCACTGCATAAACAACTCTGTCCAGACCGGCCAGATCTTTCTTCACGTGTATATCTTTAAATCCTGCCTGATCAAGAAGCTGTGAAACAGCTTCACCTTGATCATAACCGATTTCCAAAAGCAGTGAACCGCCGGGTACAAGATACTGCCCTGATTCCTCTGCCAGTTTTCTATAAAAAAGGAGTCCATCCTTACTGCCATCCAGTGCCAGATGGGGTTCATGATCTCTGACCTCACGCATGAGATCTTCAATATCCTCTGTGAGGATATAAGGCGGATTAGAAACAATCATATCAAAGACGCCTTCAACGGCTTCAAAGAGATCACTGTGCACAAGTCTCACCTGAGACAATCCCAGATGCTCTCTGTTTCTCTCAGCCACCTTCAATGCACCTTCTGAAATATCCGCACCGATTCCCTCTGCCACCGTTCCCAGCTTTGCAAGACTTAAGAGAATGCATCCCGAACCGGTGCACATATCCAGCAGTCTGCACCCCGGCTTCATCATAGATAAGGCCGTCTCCACCAGCACTTCTGTATCCTGCCTTGGGATCAGTACATTCTCATTGACAAAAAACGGCAGTCCCATGAATTCTGTACTTCCCGTCAGATACTGCACCGGATAGCCTTCACTTCTCTGATGAATCAGTGTCTGATAATCAGCACTCTGCTTCATCTGTTCCTCATCAAAAGGATCATTTCTTCTCATGAGAAAATCCACACGGCTGATACCGTAAATATATTCCAGCAGATACCAGGCATCCACTGATGCATTATCCACATTGTGTGATGTCAGTTCATCGGTTCCCCATTTCAAAAGGGTATCATAACTCCACTGCATCATGGCTGACTCACTCCTGCTTTCGATTCCGTTCCTGCCTGTCCTGAAGCATCGGCCGCTGCATTCTCCGCCTGAAACTGTCTCCAGTCATAAATTGCTTCAATAGAAGCAATGGCAACTTCCAGCATCTCCAGATCCGGTTCCCGGGTGGTCAGTTTCTGAAGCATCAGCCCCGGCTTGCTGACAATGTTCACCAGACAGGACTCGCTTCTTCCTGCCCACTGAATGATCTCATAGGAAACACCTGCGATCACCGGAACAAGAATGACACGAAGTACAATCTTCAGCGCCATATTGTCCACACGGATAAACATAAAACAAATGATACTGACTACCATAACGATCAGCAGAAAACTTGTTCCGCATCGCTTATGCAGTCTTGAATACTTCGCAGCGTTCTCCGGCGTCAGCTCCGCACCATGCTCTATACAGTTAATGGTCTTATGTTCCGCACCATGGTACATAAAAACTCTCTGTATATCTTTCATCTGTGAAATAGCTACAATATAAATAAAGAAAATCGCAATTCGGATCAGGCCTTCGATTACTGCCAGTGCCATTGGACTCTTGATCACCCTGCCGAATAAGGATGAGATAAAAAACGGTGTCAGCATGAATAAAACAACAGCGATCACAACGGATAAAGCCACTGTCAATCCCATAAATACGGCATCGGCCTTACCATCCTTCTCCTTCGCTTTCTGTTTCTCTTTCTCTGCTTCCTCTTCATCCTCATAAAAGCTGGCTGAATAGGTCAGTGTGGACATGCCCAGCACCAGTGAATCAATAAATGCCAGCACACCTCGGATAATCGGTACTTTCTTCATATGCCACTTCGCATTGAGGCCGATAAACTGATCCTTCTTGACTTCTATTGTCTGATCCGGCTTTCTGACTGCCACTGCATAGTCATTGCCATTACGCATCATGACTCCTTCGATGACCGCCTGTCCGCCGATAGTCGCATATCGCATATACTCCTCCTACGGGCGGAATGAAGCACTCCTTACGCGCTTCATCCGCTGCCACGGAAAATATCTATTCTCCGTATGAAAAAACAGGGCTGTCGCATCTGCTGATCTCTGCGCCGGTCTCCATGATATGGACAATCCGGATGGCAGAGGATCTGTCGAAATGATGCGGCAGCCCCGTCTATCGTCTAATTATGCCTGTTTGATGCCATACTTACGATTGAACTTATCAATACGTCCGCGAGCAGAAGCAGCTTTCTGCTGGCCTGTGTAGAATGAATGACACTTAGAACAGATTTCTACGTGGATTTCAGGTTTTGTGGAACCTGTTACGAATTCGTTACCACAGTTGCATGTTACCTTTGCCTGATAATACTTAGGATGGATTCCTTCTCTCATCTTATTCACCTCACTAATATTCTTTCCTGATTGCCAACCAGGAATAATCACTTGAGTTATCTCAAATCGGGCTTCTCTGCCCATATCTGTCGTTATAAAACAGCTTTTTAATTTTATCACATTTTCCGGCAGTATGCAAGCATATTTTTGTATTTTGCAAATTATTTTTGTGTCTTACCACATTTTCGTATGCCGGATCATATTGACAAATTCCGCATTATCCTTTGTATGGGTAAACATATCCAAAATCTGTTCCAGTGCTTCCTCCGACTTCATGCCATTTAATGCCTTTCTCATGACATACATAGCTTCCAGTTCTTCTTTGTCCAACAAAAGTTCTTCCCTTCTGGTTCCTGAACGCGGAATATTGATAGCCGGGAAAATACGCTTCTCGGAAAGCTTTCTGTCCAGGACAAGTTCCATATTGCCTGTTCCCTTGAATTCTTCAAAAACAACATCATCCATCTTGCTGCCTGTTTCTACAAGGGCTGTAGCAAGCACGGTAAGGCTGCCGCCTTCGCGCATATTTCTCGCAGCACCAAAGAATTTCTTCGGCATATGAAGTGCTGCCGGATCCAGACCGCCGGAAAGGGTACGGCCGCTTGGCGGCACTGTCAGGTTATAAGCCCTGGCCAGACGTGTAATGCTGTCCAACAGGATCACAACATCCTTCTTATGTTCAACTAAACGCTTCGCACGTTCCAGAACCATCTCAGAAACGCGTTTATGATGCTCCGGTGTCTCATCAAATGTAGAATAAATGACATCCACATTCTCGCCTTCGATATATTCTTTGATGTCTGTCACTTCCTCCGGACGTTCATCAATCAGAAGAATAATCATCTGCATATCCGGATAATTGGTGTTGATTGCCTTGGCCACCTGCTTTAAAAGGGTTGTCTTACCAGTCTTTGGCGGTGATACGATCATACCTCGCTGTCCGAGACCAATCGGTGACACAAGATTCATAATACGCATGGAAACCGGTGCATTCGGTGTCTCAAGATTAATCCTGCTGTCCGGGAAGATCGGCGTCATATCTTCGAATTTGCCGCGCTTCTGCGCTTCATAAGGCGGCATGCCATTGACTGTTCTTATATAAAGAAGCGCTGAAAACTTCTCTTTCTCTGTCTTGACCTTGATATTGCCGCAGACAATATCACCGGTTCTGAGATTGAATCTGCGTATCTGCGCCGGTGACACATAGACATCATTGGTTCCCGGCATATAGTTCTCACAACGGATAAAGCCAAAGCCTTCCGGAATCACTTCTAAGATACCGTTTGCCATCATGCCGCTGTCTAACTGACCATAGCCTGGGATCTCCATTTCTTCTTCAGAGCGTCCATTGTCTCCATGCTGGTAATTCTCGTTTCTCTGGTAATTATTCTCACCGCGCTGATAGTTCTCGCTTCTCTGGTAATTATTCTCACCGCGCTGATAGTTCTCACTTCTCTGGTAATTATTCTCACCGCGCTGATAGTTCTCACTTCTCTGATTATTTTCGCTGCGCTGATAACCGTCACCGCGCTGGTAGTTCTCGCTGCGCTGATAATTGTCACCACGTTGATTATAGGTATTTCTTCTATTATTATAGCCGCTGCCGCTGTTTAGTCCTGTACTGTCCTGGCGCCTGCGTTCATAATACTCCTGGCGCTCGCCTTTCTCTGAACGTTCTGCATATTCCATTCTCTCTGGCTGATTCTGACGTTCATTCCGTTCCTGACGATTATTGCGATCCTGACGTTCTGTTCTCGGTGTTCTGCCTCGAAAAACATAAGGTTTCCTGTTTTCTGCACTCGTATTCTCTATTTGAGCAGGAACATTTTCCTGCTTTTCCTGTACTTCTTCTGTTTTTTCTTCTTTATTCTCCAATAAACCAAGGGCTGCCATCTGTTCCTGTAATTCTGCCTTACGCATTACAGACGTATTCTTCACACCCTTTGCTTTCAAAATCTCCCGCATCTGCGCGACAGATAATTTTTTTTCCTGATCAGCCATAGAAGCCTCCTTATCTGCTGACAAATCCTTCCTGTATCTGACACAGCCAAACGCCGCATCATCAGATACAGCTGCAATCCAGTTTTTAACAAATATTCATATCACTAAATATCATAATTGGGTAATCAATCGTTGAATCTTCTATAAATTCTATATCATAAAATAAGAATGAAGCATCTTTTGATGCCTTACTAAGAAAGACTGAATAATTCTTCTTTACTATTATATATGAAATCCATGCAAATAAAAAGCCCAAGTTTTCTTTTTTATTTTCTTTTCAGAATCATGGTCAAAAATCCTCCGCCTTTTAAAAGATGATACCGTCCGAAAATTTGCACGAAAAACCATTTTATATTATTTACAATTTTTTACAATTTGAAAGTTCTTTGTCTGTTTCCTGCAATTTCATCTGCTTTATATCCACTTTATCACCAATGATGAGCTTTTATGAAGGAAAAGTTTAACAAAATTCCTATTTTTTTACAGATTAAAGTGAAAAAAGATTGAATTATTCTCCAATCTATATTATAATCATCAATGGAAAGAATGAATTCCACTGAACATACTTTGCTGCGGCTTTTTGCCCGACAGCAGGTCAATATAAGGAGGATGAAACAGAATGTCTTACAGTGACGAAATTATTGAAAGAGTTAAAGCAAAAAATCCTAACGAACCTGAATTTATCCAGGCTGTAACTGAAGTTATGAATTCTCTTCGTCTCGTTGTAGATAACGATCCAAAGTATCAGAACGAAGCATTACTTGAGAGAATCGTTGAACCAGAACGTATCATTATGTTCCGTGTACCATGGGTTGACGATGAAGGCAAAGTTCAGGTCAACAGAGGTTTCCGTGTACAGTTCAACAGTGCCATCGGACCTTACAAGGGCGGTCTCCGTTTCCATCCATCCGTTAACTTAAGCATTATCAAATTCCTTGGTTTTGAACAGATTTTCAAGAACTCCCTGACAGGTCTTCCTATCGGCGGCGGCAAGGGTGGTTCTGATTTTGATCCTAAAGGCAAATCTGACCGTGAAGTTATGGCATTCTGCCAGAGCTTTATGACAGAGCTTTGCAAACATATCGGTGCTGACACTGACGTTCCTGCAGGTGATATCGGTGTAGGCGGCCGTGAAATCGGTTATATGTATGGTCAGTACAAGAGAATCCGCAACATATCCGAAGGCGTCTTAACAGGTAAAGGCCTCACATACGGCGGTTCCTTAGCACGTACAGAAGCTACAGGTTACGGTCTTGTATACCTTGTAGAAGAATTATTAAAATGCAAGGGTGACACAATCGAAGGCAAGACAGTTGCTGTATCAGGTGCCGGCAATGTTGCTATCTACGCTATCCAGAAAGCTCAGCAGCTTGGTGCTAAAGTTGTTACATGCTCTGACTCTACAGGCTGGGTATACGATCCAGAAGGTATCGATGTCGCTGCTCTGAAAGAGATCAAAGAAGTTCAGCGTGCACGTCTGACAGAATACAAGAAATACAGACCACAGTCTGAATACCATGAAGGCCGCGGCGTATGGCAGATTCCTGTTGACATCGCTCTTCCATGTGCTACTCAGAATGAACTCTTCATTGAAGATGCTAAACAGCTTGTAGCAAATGGCTGCAAGGTTGTTGCTGAAGGTGCCAACATGCCTACTACTCTTGATGCAACAGAATACCTTCAGGAAAGTGGTATCTACTTCGTACCTGGCAAGGCTTCCAATGCCGGCGGTGTTGCTACATCCGCTCTTGAAATGTGCCAGAACAGCATGCGTTACAGCTGGACATTCGAAGAAGTTGACGCTAAACTCAAAGACATCATGATCAACATCTTCCACAACATCGACAACGCTGCTAAAGAATACGGCGTAGAAAACAACTACGTTGCAGGTGCTAACATCGCAGGCTTCAAGAAAGTCGCTGATGCTATGCTTGCTCATGGTATTGTTTAAAATAAAGTTCGGTCTTAGAAATCGATAAACAGGATGACCAATAAGTTATTCATGAATACGCTTATTGGTCATCCTGTTTTTTCGTTTTTTGACCGAACTTTTTCCATAGAAAAGCCTTCATTTTACTATCCGCGCGCTGTTCCTGTTTGAATACACACATCTGTTTGCATAAATCTGCAAGCTATGCTATCATATATATAGTGTTTTAGAGATACTTCAACATACTATAAAAAGGAACTAGGAGGAATAGCGGTTTGTGGGCAGATAAGCGTTACCACTCTCTTGATTATGAGATGAAGGCCCGATACGGGCAAAAGATTTATAAAATTGCCCTTGACGGCGGCTTTACCTGTCCCAACAGAGACGGACACATTGATACACGGGGCTGTATTTTCTGCAGTGCCGGCGGTTCCGGAGATTTTGCTGCATCCAGACAGCTTTCTATTGCCGAACAGATTGAAGAAGGCAAGCAGCTGCTTGCAGGAAAGCAGTTTTCCGGTCAATCCGCTCAATCCCGGATTCCCTGTTATATCGCCTACTTTCAGGCATTTACCGGCACTTATGATCGTTTAGAACGACTCCGTACCCTTTATACAGAAGCCATCCGGCACCCGGAAGTGGCTATTCTTTCCATTGCCACCCGCCCGGACTGCCTGCAGCCGGAAGTACTTGACCTGTTATCGGAACTGAATCAAATCAAACCGGTATGGATCGAACTTGGTCTTCAGACCATTCATCCCCATACAGCTGACTACATCCGCCGCGGATATCCACTGTCTGTCTATGATGCAGCTGTTCGGAATCTCCGCGAAAGAGGCATTGAGGTCATTACCCATGTGATTCTCGGACTTCCGAATGAAACACCGAAAGACATGCTGGCTACAGCCGACTATATTGCCCATCAGCCTATACAGGGCGTCAAATTCCAGCTGCTGCACATTCTTAAGGGAACCGATCTCTATGCCGATTACATACAGCAGCCCTTTCATGTGCTGACATTGGAGGAATACACCGATATCCTCATCCGCTGCATCGAACAGATGCCGCCGGAGATGGTCATTCATCGGATTACCGGCGACGGGCCGAAGAATATACTGGCTGCCCCTGACTGGAGCCGTAATAAAAAACAAGTACTTAACCATATTCATCACTGTATGAAGATCCGCAATACATGGCAGGGTCGTTGTTATGTTCCTTGAGCAGACAGATAGCCTCTAAACCTTGCCTATGCAGATACCCTATGCCTGCAAACACGACATGAAATAGATCGTTCAGAAAGGAGTTTTTTGTTTTATGAGTCAGGATACGCTTATGCTTTACAAATTAATGGTGCTTTACATGCTGAATAAGGTTGATTTTCCATTGACCAATTCCCAGATTTCAGAATTTATTCTGGACAAAGGCTATACGAATTATTTCACCCTTCAGCAGGCACTTCATGATCTTTCGGATACTGAACTGATCCGAACAGAGCATATTCACAACAACTCCTACTATTCCATGAATCAGTCCGGTGAGGAGACACTGGAATTCTTCGGTTATAAGATTCCATCTGAAATCAAAGCTGAAATCGACCAGTTTTTTGATGAGCACAAATATCATCTGAGAAGTGAGAATGAAGTCACTGCAGATTATTACGAGGATAAGAAAGACTGCTATATCGTGCGCTGCGAAATTCACGATAAGAAAGAACTTCTGGTAGGCATCACCTTAAACGTCACCGATGAAGAACAGGCGACAGCCATCTGTGATAACTGGCGCAACCGGCATGGCGATGTTTATGACTACCTGATCCATACACTCATGATCCGCCATTAATCATTTACTGCCAAAAACTGCCCGGGCAATTTCATCATGTGAATGCCCGGGCAGTTTTCCCATCACTTTTTAATTTCTAATTCATATTTCTATCCATCTTATAATGAACGATACAGATCTTCGTATTTTCTCGCTGAATTGCTCCAGGAGAAATCTGCAGCCATGGCTCTGTCCACAATACGATTCCAAGCTTCTCTGTCATTATAATAAACAGATTTGGCATAATCAATCACATGCAGCATATCATGGGCATTGTAGTTTGCAAAACTGAATCCGGTGCCGCTGCCTGTGTATTCATTATATGGCTCCACTGTTTCTTTCAAGCCGCCGGTCTCTCTTACAATCGGCAATGTACCATAGCGAAGACTCATCAGCTGGCTCAGACCACATGGCTCAAAGAGCGACGGCATGAGAAATGCATCACAGGCCGCATAAATCCGATGTGAACGTGTATTGTCATAACAGATACTTGCAGAGACTCTGTCTTTGTACTTCCATTCATAATATCTGAACATATTCTCATAACGCTGATCGCCAGTACCCAGAATAACAAACTGTACATCCTCTGCACAAATCTGTTCCATCACGCAGTCAATCAGATCCATTCCCTTCTGATCTGTCAGCCTGGAAACAAGGCCAATCATAAACTTGCCGCCGTCAACCCGCATTCCCAGTTCTTCCTGCAGTGCCGTCTTGTTATACACCTTCTCTGTTCTGAAATTATATGGTGAATAATTGTGTACAAGCAAATGATCTGTCTCCGGATTGTATTCATCATAATCTATACCATTCACAATACCGGAGAGATTGTTTGATCTCGCCCGCATCAGGCCATCCAGACCTTCCCCATAAAACGGATACTTGATCTCATTGGCATATTCGCCGCTGACAGTTGTGATCCAGTCCGCATAAACAAGGCCGCCCTTCAGATAATTGCCGGCCTGATAAGCCTCCAGCTTATCGGATGTAAACAGGTATCCCGGAAGCCCCGTTACCTGCATCATATCATCTATATTCCATACACCCTGGAACTTCAGGTTATGGATGGTCATCACAGCTTTCATATTCTGATAAAAATCACTGTATGAAGAACTATCCCAAAATTCGTTCTTCAAATAGACAGGTACCAGACCTGTCTGCCAGTCATGGCAGTGAATAATATCCGGTCTGAAATCGATGACACAAAGCATTGTCAGAGCAGCCTTACTGAAGTAGGCAAACTTCTCCAGATCCCACAGACCATCCTCGTAAATCTTATCTCCTGAGAAATAATATTCATTGTCAATAAAGTAAAATGTCACACCGTCCAGCACCATCTGAAAGACACCCACATAAATCATACGTCCCGCAAGATTGATATAAAAATTCGTCATATATTCCATCTGCTGCTGAAAATGTTCCGGTATCACACGATATTTCGGCAATACAACCCTCACATCAAACTCTTCTTTATTGAACGCCTTTGGCAGTGATCCGACTACATCGGCCAGCCCTCCTGTTTTGATAAAAGGTACTGCTTCCGATGCCGCAAAAAGGATTTTCTTCATAGGGCTCTGCTCCTCCTGTTATTGAAATTTCGCTGTATAATTCAAATATTATCAGACATTTTTTGGTTATTTTTATTATACATCAAAAATTATAACAATAAAAGCAAAAAATCCGCAAAATATTATTTTCTGTTTTTATATTCCAGTCGAATCTTATCCGCAATCAATGCAATAAATTCACTGTTTGTCGGCTTGCCCTTGCCGGTATGTATCGTGTAGCCGAAAAGTTCATCAATGGTATCCATTTTGCCCCGGCTCCAGGCCACCTCAATGGCATGACGAATGGCTCTCTCCACTCGACTTGGTGTCGTTTTGTTCATTTTGGCAATGGTCGGATAGAGTACTTTTGTAATAGAATTAATCACCTCTTTATCTTCCACTGCCATAATGATCGCATCCCGAAGATACTGATACCCTTTGATATGCGCCGGCACACCAATTTCGTGAATGACGCCGGTAACATCTGCTTCAAGATTCTTCTCCTTATATTCAGAAACATACTCTACCGTTCTTCCCCTTACCTGGTGCGTTGGCTGCAGCATCTGCTTTTCTGTGACCTGATGAATTCTTCGAAGAATCATGTCATTTTCAAAAGGCTTCATGATGTAGTACATCGCACCAAGGCTGAAGGCATTCTCTGTAATATTCTCCTGACCAATGGCTGATATGACAATAAATGCCGGCCTTTTCTTCAAAGATGTGTCCTTATTGACCTGCTGCATGACCTCAAGTCCATCCAGCTTCGGCATAATCAGATCCAAAAGGACAACATCCGGCTCCTGATTACGAATAATATCCAGTGCTTTCACCCCATCATCGCCCCTGCCTATGACCTCAATATTCTTGTCTGTTTTCAATATGGCATCAAGCAGGCTGATCATTCTCTCATTGTCGTCAACGATTGCAACATTGATTTTCGTCATATAACAACCTCCCTCTTCACTTTCATATTTTTCACCAAGCGTCCAAATGTATTATATTATCAAAAAAAGAATGTCTCAATTATTACCAATCGCAAAAAGAGGTGTTTTGTGACAGGATTTTGAAAATTTTTTTAAAAAATAATTAGTCAAATGTCATTTTTCATCGAACCGCTTAACAAATTGTCATTTATTTCATCGATTTTTCTAAAAACACTTTGTATCATTAAGCTATTTCATATATGCATCTGTATATTTCTTGCCCATCCGTCAAAAACATGATACACTTTATAGTTGAACTGCCATGATATATCTATCATTCACAGTCGAATCTTAAACATGTCATTGAATAAAAGAGGTTTTTTATGCAAAATAGAAATTCAGGCAGTGTAGCCCTGACAAATGGCTCCATTCCCGGTGGTATTCTGGCTTTTGCCATTCCACTGTTTCTCGGCCAGCTGCTCCAGCAATTCTATAATATGGTGGATGCCTGGGTCATCGGCAACTTCGCCGATAATGATGCCTTTGCGGCAGTAAGTTCCACCGGAACAATTGTTTTTTTGATTATCGGTTTTTTTGCAGGCATTGCCACCGGCGGAGGCGTCATTATCTCCCGCTATTTTGGTGCCCAAGAAGAAGAGAATGTTTCCAAGGCTGTCCATACGAATTTTCTAATGGGGCTGATTGCTTCAGCGATCGGTACGGCTGCGGGACTTTTCCTTGCACCGCATCTTCTGGTGTGGATGGGCACACCGGATTCTGTGATGCCCCATGCGCTGAGTTATCTTCAGATTTATTTCGGCGGTGTATCCACGGTCATTATGTACAACATCTGTATGTCTATCATGCGTGCTCTTGGAGACAGTATCCATCCCCTTTATTATCTGCTTTTTTCATCCATCGTGAACATTTTGCTGGATCTGCTTTTTGTGGCGCATCCTGCCTTTCACTGGGGTGTCGCCGGTGCAGCCACAGCAACTGTTATCTCACAGGGCCTCAGCGTGATTCTCTGTCTGTTCCGTATGTGCCGTCTGAAAGATTACACACGGCTTGATTTTAAAAAGCTGAAATATCATTCCCGCATGATGGAAAAGGTACTGTATCAGGGGCTGCCATCCGGCATACAGAATGCAGTGATCACCGTCGGTAATCTGGTGATCCAGAAAAATATCAATTCCTTCGGTGCTTATGCTATGTCCGGGATGGGTGCTTACTCCAAAATTGAAGGCTTTGTCTTTCTTCCGATTATGAGTATGGCTATGGCCCTTCCGACTTTTGTCAGCCAAAATCTCGGTGCCAAACAATACCACCGTGCCAAAAAAGGAGCTGCCTTTGGTATTATTTTCGGCATGATCACTGCTGAGATCACCGGACTGCTGATCTACTTCTTCATTCCATATGCCCTGAAGATTTTCGGCAGTACGCAGGAGGCCGTTGCTTACGGCACCATTCACGCCCACATTGTCAGTTTGTTCTTCTTCCTGCTGGCCTTCTCACATTGCTCCGCAGGTGTCATGCGCGGCTGCGGCTATGCCGTGGTTCCTATGGCAGGCATGCTGCTGTTCTGGTGTGGTCTGCGTATCGTCTATGTCACCACAGCCCTCCGGTTTTTCCCGGTCTTTCAGACCATTTCCTGGGCCTATCCGCTGACATGGAGCTGCAGCAGCATTTTGTTTCTGATTTTCCTTTTTAAAGCAGACTGGCAGCATCACCTGGATTAAATGCACATAGCATCATTAATTTGATGAATGTTCTTCATTGAGCGTTTTCAAAGGCTGTTCGCACAATAGCGAATGGTCTTTTCTATTTTTTGGAAATATATGTAAATCATTTGCAGTTATATCGGTGATTTTTCACTATATCACCACTTTAATTCCCTAAAATTTTTATGCTTTTTTCACGTTGACAAAATAATTTATTAAGGGCTATAATACTGCTAACGAAAAGTTAAAGGCGATGACGAAGAGAAGTAGCGCTGTTTATCGCTTCCAGTGAGTGGAGAGAGTGAGAACCCACAGAATGAATCAGCGTGAATAACACTTTAGCAGCCGCAATCTGAACAGCATTTCTGCCCAGTAGGTGCGCCGTCAGCTGGACGTCAGACAGCAGGAGGTTTTTGCCTCTGTTGAGAGACTGCATTGCAGTAATTCAGGTGGTACCGCGGATTTTATATTCGTCCTGAACGATTTCAGTTCAGGGCGATTTTTTTATTTGTAAAGAATGTGCCAAGGCGCATTCTATGTTATACCTAGTTTTAATTATCCGTCCTGGACATCTCAGCAGATATGATTGAATATCACAGAATGAAAGGGGACCAATTATGACAACACCAAACATTTACCGCAGCAGAGTTTTAAACGAGATCAGCGAAAGCGACGTTGGCAAGACCATCCGTGTCGCAGGCTGGGTTGAAAATATCCGTGACCACGGCGGTGTATCTTTTATTGATTTGAGAGATATGTACGGTGTCCTCCAAGTTGTTTTAAGAGATACTTCTCTCCTGGACGGCATTACCAAAGAAAACTGCATCTCCATCGAAGGTGTCATTGACCACCGCGATGAGGAGACTTATAATCCGAAGATTCCTACAGGCACCATCGAACTTGAGGCTCACAGCATTGATATGCTGGGCAAGGTTTACCATCAGCTGCCTTTTGAAATCATGACTTCCAAGGAAATCCGTGAAGATGTCCGTCTGAAGTACCGTTATCTTGATCTGAGAAACCAGAAGGTTAAAGACAACATCATCTTCCGTTCACAGGTCATCAGCTTCCTCCGTCAGAAAATGACAGAGATGGGCTTTCTTGAAATCCAGACACCAATCCTCTGCGCTTCTTCTCCTGAGGGTGCCAGAGATTACATTGTTCCGTCCAGAAAGTTCAAGGGTCGTTTTTACGCATTGCCTCAGGCTCCTCAGCAGTACAAACAGCTGCTGATGGTTTCCGGTTTTGATAAATATTTCCAGATTGCACCTTGTTTCCGTGATGAAGATGCCCGTGCCGACCGTTCACCGGGCGAATTCTACCAGCTGGACTTTGAAATGAGCTTTGCCACTCAAGAAGAAGTTTTCCGTGTAGGCGAAGAAGTGCTCACGGCCACATTTGAAAAATTTGCTCCGGAAGGCGCTTCTGTCACAGCAGCTCCATATCCTGTCATCAGCTACAAGGACGCTATGCTCCAGTTCGGTTCTGACAAACCGGATCTCAGAAACCCTCTGCGTATCATGGATGTCACAGAATTCTTCCAGAGATGTACATTCAAACCTTTCCTGAAACGTACCGTTCGTGCCATTAAGGTGCATGCGGATATGTCCAAAGGTTTCCATGAAAAGCTGCTGAAATTTGCTACTTCCATCGGTATGGGCGGCCTTGGTTATCTGGAAGTTCTTGAAGATAAGAGCTACAAAGGCCCTATCGATAAATTTATCCCTGATGACATGAAGCAGGAATTTGCCGAACTCACAGGCCTTGAAGTAGGCGATACCATTTTCTTTATTGCGGACAAAGAAGAACGTGCGAACCTTTTTGCCGGACAGCTGAGAAACGAACTTGGTGAACGTCTTGACCTGATTGAAAAGAATGCCTTCCGCTTCTGCTTCGTCAATGACTTCCCGATGTACGAGTACAACAAAGACGAGAAGAAGATGGATTTCACCCACAACCCATTCTCTATGCCTCAGGGCGGCCTTGAAGCACTGAACACCATGAACCCTGAAGATATTCTGGCTTATCAGTACGATATCGTCTGCAACGGCGTAGAACTTTCCTCCGGTGCTGTCCGCAACCACGACCTGGATATCATGGTCAAAGCCTTTGAAATCGCAGGTTACACCGAAGAAGACCTGAAGACCAAATTCGGTGCCCTTTACAACGCATTCCAGTTTGGTGCCCCACCACACGCCGGTATGGCCCCTGGCATCGACCGAATGATCATGCTGCTGAGAAACGAAGACAACATCCGCGAAGTCATTGCCTTCCCGATGAACGGCAACGCACAGGATCTGATGTGCGGCGCACCGGGTATTGTCACTGAGACACAGCTGAGAGAAGCACACATTAAAGTGCGGGATTAATTCATTGCATTGTATTTTCTTTCCGTAAATATATAAAGAGGCCTCCCAGGCAGAACTTTGTTCTGATATACTGCCTGAGAGGCCTCTAAAAAAATGAAAGCATTTTCCAAATCTATTTTGTCTCATTGACCTTTTATTGATTGTTTTTAATCTGCAGCTTCCCAATAGCTGTCATCCGCTGACACTATTAGGAAATTATCTTACTCTTCTCCTGAAATTCCTCCGGAGTCATATTCATAAGTGCGGCCGCCCTTTGCAGACTGATATCTCCGCTTTGAACAAGCGTTGTCAAAAGCTGGAATCTTTCCTCATCTCTGCCGTCTTGTATCATTTCCCGTATTGCCTTGCACATATTTACATTTTCCATATCATCAACCTCCTCTCGCTTAATATGTGTATGTGTGATAACTTCAATCACTCTGGCTGCTTCAATCTCCATATTCATTCTTGGATTATCTTGTATGAAAGCTGCCAGTTTATTTTTATCATTTGAATATTTAATACATCCTATAACCTCTCGCAGACTTGAACTGAATTTCTTTAAATCACTGTCCAAAAGCTCTTTAGGACTAATAATATGCATTTTATAGTCCTGTGCGTATTTTTTGAAAATCGGATTGGATATCTCCAACATGTCAAACAATGACCTTGGTCCATCCCATTCGCCGGGATTGAAAAATAAGACCAACGTAATAACCGGAATTAGTTTATCCTCCTTATAAAATCCGGATAAAAACTCTCCGTTACTGATCTTCTGATGCCTCTTGCTGTCTTTTTGTTCCTTATGCTTCGCCGCAATATCTGTAACTTGCTGATTATACTTCATAGCATCATACAGCATATTTCTGACTGGCATCGCATAGTGAACCTCTGTCTGGTTCTCTATCCCCAACAGCACATAGGCCGCTTCTCCATCTTCCATAACAGTCGCCGTTTTCAAAAGATCGCGGTACTTCTGCATCATCTTCCGGCCGGATGCTTCTTTATCTTTATTCGTATTATCTTTTGTATCTTGTTCATTCAAAAGTATTGCAATCTCGGTCGAATCCAATTCTCTTAACTGTTCCGGCCGAATCTTCTGTATTCCATCATACATAAAGTAGTTGAATGCATCTGCAAATACTTCGTTTTTTCGTATGTAAGCCTTTGTTACTGCATCTGCTGCTCCTATAATGTCCACTCCTCCCAGGGCACTTAAAGACATTCAGATGGAAAGTGCTTACCTTTCCTCCATAGTAGCATTAAATACTGTTAAAGACAAGCAAATTACACCGCTCCGACAAAACGTTGCTCATGAAAAATTAAAAAGGCACCCCCAAAAAATCAGGTGCCAACATTTAATCTTATTGAATTCGATTTCTGAGCTTTTCCCCTTTGAGGTAAGCTTCCAGGTTTGCAGCTGCAATATCCACAATACGCTCAAATGTCTCCGGCAGATGGAACTGTCCGGATATATGCGGTGTCATCATCAGGTTCGGCAGCCGCCACAATGGGCTGTCTGTCGGCAATGGCTCCGGCTCTGTCACGTCAATGCCCGCAGAGGCAATCCAACCTTTAGACAATGCTTCGTAAAGGACTTCTGAAGCCACTGCATCCCCTCTTCCGCTGTTTAAGAAAATGGCAGTGTCCTTCATGGCCATCAATCGCTCCTTAGTGTACATATGATAAGTTGTGGCTGTTGACGGCACAAATGAAGCCACAACATCCACTTTTGGCAATAAATCATCCAGTTCCTCCATAGTATGCAATTCATGAACGCCTTCCGGGCACGGACCTATGGAGCGTTTCAAACCAATGACATGCGCACCAAGGGCACTGGCCAGTCTGGCAAAATGCAAACCGATATCTCCCAGTCCCACAACAAGCACTGTGGCATCTGTGATGGATGTGACTGTACCAAAATCGCTCCATTCCTTCTTTTTCTGAGCATCTCTGTATAAATTCAACTTCTTCTGAAGCATCAGAAGCATGGCAAAACTGTGTTCTGCCACTGCCTTTCCATACGCCCCTGTGGCACTGGTAAGCATTGTGGTACTTCTTAAAATTCCTGGCTTTACATAAGCATCTGCTCCGGCAGAATTCAGCTGCAGCCACTGAAGGCGTTCCGGCGCATGCAATCTGTCCGTCTTTACATTGCCGATAATTACATCTGCACTTTCAATCATCTCTTCTGTCGCCGTCTGCGGTGCCGCATACACAAACCGGCAGCCTTTACCGGCACGCTCCAACTTCTCTTTATGTCTCTTCTCTGCAGGAATCACAACCAAAACCGTTTGCTCCATTATAACCTCCAAAAAATCTCTACGAAGCAGCCATGACTCTTGAGTTGCTGCAATCGCCATCATCCAATGTAGGTACACTCGCGTTGCACAGCGTTGGCAGCGGTACATAAGGCGCTAAAATACACCGCCTAAGTACCGGCCACGCTGAAAGCACCTACATTGGATGATGGCGATTGCAACAACTTTCCAAGACACAGCCTGCTTCTCAATCATATTTCATTTATTAAATTCATGATTACAAAAAACAGTATATCTATATAGTCTCATCAAAATCTATCTTTGACTTCACTAAAAATTATTTTACCGTCCAATCCCAAATATTTCAACTGCAAAACGCTCAAAATCCCTGGATGTAGGAACAGGACCTGGCAATTCAGTGCAGGTCCTGTTCCTACTCAAAAGCTTCTGCGTTTTGCTCTCAAAATTCAAGCCTGGCGGCAAACGTTGAATAAGCGAAATGCCTGCTCTGCGGTGTCTGTCAGATTCTGTTTGGCATTTTCCGGTTTCATGGCTTCTTCCAGTGTTGTAATGCTGCGAAGGATTGAGAAGAATGCGTCAATACCGTTTTTGTTGCACTCTGTGGCATCTTTTGTCACGCTGCCGGCAAAGGCTAACACAGGAATATTGAATTTTTTTGCCAGACCGGCAACTCCCACAGGTGCTTTGCCCATGGCTGTCTGGAAATCCAGTCTGCCCTCACCTGTGACAACAACGTCGGCATCTTTGACAAAGGATTCCAGTTTTGTTTCTTCCAGAACGATTTTGATGCCGGACTCAAGAACTGCATTGGTAAATGTCAAAAATGCAAATCCCAGTCCGCCTGCTGCGCCTGTCCCCGGCTCATTCAAATTGGCTTTCGGAAATTTTTCCCTTGCAAGGGCTGCATAATAACGAAGCCATTTATCCATCTCCATAATCATGGATGGATTGGCGCCTTTCTGCGGACCATAGACCGCACTGCAGCCATTTTCACCGCAGAGAGGATTCGTCACGTCACAGGCAATCTTGAATTCACATTCTGCCAGTTCCGGCAAAACATAAGTATCTGTAATTGTCTCTAATTCTTTGAGGCCGATGGCACCAAAAGGCACCTGCTCACCGTCTTTGTTGAGGAAACCATAACCTAACGCCTGCAGCATACCGATACCGCCGTCGTTTGTGGCACTGCCGCCGATACCCACGATAAATCTGCGGCATCCTTTTTCAATGGCATCACGAATCACTTCGCCTACACCATAAGTCGTTGTGTACAGGGGATTTCTTTTTGCATCCGGCACAAGGGTAATGCCTGCTGCGCCTGACATCTCAATCACCGCGGTTTTTGTCTCATCAATAATGCCGTACTCACAGACAACCGGCTCACCCAGAGGACCTGTCACTTTCACATGCTGCAATGTTCCATTCATGCCGCATACAAGTGCCTCCACCGTACCCTCACCGCCGTCTGCCAGCGGACGAATGACCACGTCTGCGTTGGCATCAGCTTTTTTGATGCCTGCTGCAATGGCCTGCCCTGCCTCAATAGAACTTAAACTGCCTTTCAAAGAATCAATTGCGATCACTGCTTTCATTTGTTCATACCTCCATACCTTCAGCACTTGCTGCCCATTCACCGCATCCGCCAACCGGGTGCCGATTACCGCTTTCATTTTTCTTACTGAAAGTATATCCTTTTTTTCGCTGTGTATATATGTTATATAGAACAAATATCTTGTATACATCTGGTATAAATTGTTATTCATAATATTTTGTGGTACAATAAATCTATCTTATCATTCACAATTGGAGGTTAACATTATGAAAATTGTTATTATAAACGGAAGTGCAAGAAAAGGCAACACTTTAACAGCCATCACCGCTTTTATGAAAGGCGCATCTGAAAAGAACGTAATCGAAGTAATTGAACCGGATAAGCTTCATATCGCTCCATGCAAAGGCTGCGGCGTCTGTCAATGTTATAAAGGCTGTGTCGATCAGGATGATACCAACCCAACCATTGATAAAATCGCCGCTGCAGACATGATTCTTTTTGCTACACCGGTCTATTGGTGGGGCATGTCCGCACAGTTAAAGCTTGTCATTGACAAATGCTACTGCCGCGGCTTACAGCTGAAAAACAAGAAAGTGGGCGTCATTATTGTGGGCGGTTCCCCTGTTGACAGCGTTCAGTACGAATTGATCTGCAGACAGTTTGACTGTATGGCCGATTATCTGTCCTGGGATATGCTTTTCCAGAAATCCTACTATGCCAATGCCAAAGATGAACTGGCCAAAGACGAGAAAGCGATAAAAGAACTTGAGGCCATTGGTAAAAATTTATAAACGGAGGCTGACTATGAACTTAGAAGAGCAAAAAGAATATATACTAAGCGGGAAGATGTATAATGATTTGACCGATGAATTGGTAACAGCGCGTGAAAACACGGTATTCCTGACGAATAAGTATAATGCAAGCTTTGGTGAAAAGCCGGAAGTAAGAGAAGCTATTCTCAAAGAATTATTGAAATCCGTTGGTAAAGGCGTTCACTTTGAACCCAATTTCCGATGCGAATTTGGCTATAATATTTCTATAGGAAACAATTTCTATGCAAATTTTGACTGCATTATGTTAGATGGCGGAGGAATTGAGATTGGTGACAATGTTCTTTTTGGTCCAAGAGTCGGTATCTATACTTCCAACCATGCAGCAGATGCATGGGAACGCGTTCACGGCGCCTGCTATGCAAAACCAGTTAAGATCGGCAATAATGTCTGGATTGGCGCAGGTGTACATATCAATCAGGGTGTAACCATCGGAGATAATACAATTATCGGTTCAGGAAGCGTTGTCACCAAGGATATTCCAGAAAATGTCATTGCTGCAGGCATTCCCTGTAAGGTAATCCGTGAAATAACGGAAGCTGATAAAACAGGATACCGCCCTTCATATTAGCATGCAGCGTCAGAGGTGCACTATGTTTAAAATCGACAGAACACTTGCCGCCCAGGTCGTCAACACCGTGAAGGACGTCTGCGGACGGGATGTAAATTTTATCAACCGGTCCGGCATTATTTTTGCCAGCACGGACCCGGAAAGAGTCGGAACCTTTCATGAAATCGGCCATCAGGCGGCCCTTACAGGCGAGACCATTGAGGTACAGTCCGATGACAATTTTCACGGCACACGCATGGGCATCAACCTGCCTGTTTACTACAACCAGACTTTCATGGCCGTAATCGGCATTACCGGTCAACCGGATGAAGTCCGCAAATACGCCCATCTGGCGGAGCGCATCACACATCTGCTGATCCGCGAACGGGAACTGAACACTATCAGCCGCAATCAGGCGGACAAGCGGCATTTCGCCATGGAAGCACTGATCCATCAGACTTCTGCCAATATGGATTATCTCAATGCCTGCCTGAAAGAATGCGGCATCAATATTACACAAAATTACCGGATTCTTCTGATTCGTGCAGCCTCTGAAAATCCTTCCGATAATCTTTCCCTGCTGGAACAGAAAATCCATCAGTTTTTTGAAATGCTTTCCATAGGGTTGTACACCTTTTATTATCCAAATGAATATGCGGCTGTTATCCATCCGACACAATTGAAGCAAAACGCCTATATTTTGGAGCGCTTTGCAAAGGATCATCAGTCATCTCTGAAAATGACTGTCGGCAAAATGACCTCTGTCTATCAATTATCTGATTCCTATCAGACAGCTGTTACCGCCATGAAACATTTTTCAGCTCAGACAGAAGGCTATATTTGCTTTGATGATCTCGGCCTCGAGCTTATTTTCTCCGGTCTGAATCCACTGGAAAAAAAAGAATTTCTCGCCAGGACTTTATCTGCCCTCAACACTGATGAACGGGAGTTGCTCGCCGCTTACTTTGAAAATGATATGTCCCTGACAGGGACAAGCCGTCAGCTTTTTATACACAAAAATACCCTGCAGTATAAACTGAATCATATTTTCAAAAAATCCGGGTTAAATCCGAGAGCCTTCAAGGATGCGGTGATGCTGTATCTGGGATTGAACCTGGATAAATAGCCCGGTTCATTCCCCATACAGCCGCAGACAAGCTGTAAGCATATGGCTTTACAAAACATCTGCTTTTACAGCAAGCTGCTGTAGATAATCCGATCATCGTCTTTAAACACATTAAAGATAACCTTTTGGATTCTGCTGTCCGTATCCAGATACCCCTTAACCGTATTCACGGCAATTTCCGCCGCCCGCTGCTGAGGGAAACAAAAGACCCCTGTAGACAGGCAGCAGAATGCAATGGATTTTGCCCCTGTATCCGCAGCCAGCTTTAAACATTCCCGATAGCAGCTTGCAAGCAGTTCTTCATCCTTCTCGGTGACGAAACCTCGTATGATCGGTCCAACGGTATGAAGAATATATTTTGCCGGAAGGTTGTAGCCGGATGTAATCTTTGCCTTGCCGGTCTCCTCCGCATGTCCCTGCTTTGTCATAATCTCATACATTTTCAAACGAAGCTCTACCCCGGCATAAGTATGGATGAAATTGTCTATGCAGGCATGAAGCGGCGAAAAGCACCCCAGCATCTGTGCATTGCAGGCATTGACAATGGCATCACATTTCAGTGTTGTAATATCTCCCTGCCAGATATAGAGTCTCGGATCGGATTGTACAGGTGTCAGATCAGCAAGATCCGTCACACCGCGTTCAGCATTTCTTTCAGCAAGATATGCGTCCTGAATCTTCAAGAAATCTTCACTGACCGGTTTTGGCAGTCTGACATTCATCAGAGAACGCAGCAGCTTCTCCTGTCCGGTCTTGTCCGCCGGAATTTTCTGTTTTACCAGTTTTTTATCCTCTTTTAAAAGATATTGGATCAGATAATTTCTTCTTTCCTCCTGTGTCATGATAAAAGCCCCCTTATGTCCGAAATTGCCTTTGCCATATCGCCGCCAATGCCGATTGCACGTTTTCCGAAACTTTCCGGCACCACAGCCTCATCCCTGTTCAGACGGATCAGGCTGCAGGACTTATGCTCCCGCACCATTTTTTCAAATGGAAAACGGATAATAACCGGCGTATTAAATCCGACGCCCAACTCCAGAAGTACAACATTTTTGCTGCTGTTCTTTTCCAGAAAATCTGCATATCGGTCAGCGGCCACGTGCCATGCTTCATCTTCAACAAAATAATTGTCACAGCGAAGATTCATCGCCATCCTGCCGCCGCATACCGGGCATTTCGGCACAAGTTTTGATGGAATCAGACAATTCCTTCTTGCAGCATCCATTTCTCTGAAAAGTGCTTCTGCATCATAAGTCCTTGGATGGCAGCCCCTCTGACATTGAATTTTACCATAATCTCCCTGCGCTGCAAATATCCTCTCAAATTTGAACCCGGCTTTATAAAACTGATGATCCACATTCGTTGTCAATACAAAGTAATCTCTGTCTTTTAGCATCTCATAAAGCCGCGTGTAGAGCGGTAATGCCGGCGGATCAAATCGGTTCAGCAGTGCATGTTTTGACCAATATCCCCACTTTGCCTCCTCAGAAGGATAGGGATAAAAACCGGCCGTATACATATCTCTCATAGCCTGTCTGCCGTATTTCTCTATAAATTCTGCAAAATTATCCGTAAATCTTCGGCCATCGTACCGGAGCCCTGCAGCCGTTGATGCGCCAGCACCTGCGCCAATCAGGACAGCATCTGATTGACTGATCCGTTCAGCTGCCCGCTTGATCTGATCTTCATAATCATCTTGTTGGAATATATAATCATCAGCCGGTATACCATATAAAAAGCCCTGCCAGTCAACATGCCCTTGTCTGATCTTCTTAAAATTCATACGGTGGATTTCCTGAAAAATCAGCGATCACGCCATGTGGATTGTCAAGATAAAACACTTCAAAAATAGGATTATCTGCAGTCTGATACTGTCCTTTAACAATCGGATTCTTCATGCATCCTTCTTTTACACTCATATTGTTCTCAAATACTGCCTTGCCGTGAAGACGAATCCACGCATACTCAGGTGAAGAAACAGATATTTCAATCTCCGGATTGGCGAGCATGTCCTTATAAACATCCTTGGTGTTGTTGGTACAGAACCAAAGTTTTCCATCCTGTTCTAAACTGAACATAAATGGGCGGCATTTTGCCTTTCCGTCTCTTCCAACAGTTGCTAAATACTGAACCGGGTTTGCCTGTAAAAACTCTACAACTTTCTTCATGAATAGAACCTCCTTGATTTGTTTTTGTTATCGTTGTAATATTCATAGTTACATCTTACATTCAGAACTATATCACCGTTTAGTTGTAATGTCAATAGTTACATCGCTTTTTTGTAACTTTTTTTGTTACATTTGTTTTCACTGTGAAAAAAGCCCCAGATTCATCATCTGAAGCTCCTGTCTACTGTTCTTTTTCTATACATAATGCAATATCCTTTTTTACATCCGCCAATGTCATCTGTGAAAGTTTTTCTTCCATCGCCCGCTGAACTTCCAATAATCTGTGATCCAGAACGTGATGAATATTCCTTCCTACCGGACATTCCTGATTCGGATTCCCGTGGAAATGAAATAATTCCTCATCAGGCGCACACTCCACGGCTCTGTATATATCTAAAAAAGTAATCTGATCTAATGGTTTAGTAATCTTCACGCCGCCGGTTCCTCTTGCTACTTCAATCAACCCCGCCGCCTTCAGCTGCTGCAGAATCTTACGCACAATGACCGGATTGGTGCCGATACTGGCCGCCATAAAATCACTTGTCATCTTCTGGTCTGAAAATGTATCTATACAGGCAAACATGTGTATTGCCATTGTAAATCTGCTGGAAATCTGCATTATGAACACCTCTTTGTACTATCCGTATATCGTTCTACTAAGCATTGATGCCTCTTTGTTTTTTTGTTATAACTTATCCCCACAAGTAAAATATTTCCTTTATATGCATTCTCTCTGATTCTTTGGCTAGATTATAAACATACCCTAATGAAGGTTCTCTCTGAAGCATTTCTGAAAATTTCATCATTAATTCTTTATTTGGTATAAAAACCCTGCCATCCTCATAACTTAGGAAACCATATACAACCATTGCTGAAAAAATTTCTTCTTTGGTCTGGAGTCTGCTTGCTGTTGCGGCATATTCCTGAATCTTTGTCGGCACAGATTGACCTGAAACCATTAAAGCCAAATCATCCCTGACCGCATCTACATTATTTTCCACATAATAGTAAATTTCATCATATGGGCCTGAATTTGTCCAATAATTTCCCAAGTTATTATTTGTCAAAGCAACGACCACTGATCTGGGATTGTATACCCGCTCTCCCATTTTGGTATGATAACCATCATACCACTCTTTCAATCCTTCTCTGGTAACATGCCTGTCCTTTTCCGTTTTCTGGTATCTTTCAAACAACTTATCTACTTCATGATCTGTAAAACCAAAATACTCAGAAAACTTTTCCTCCGATGCCATTGTATATTCTGCAAACATATTCAATTCTGAACCACTTGAATATTTTGCAATCGGAAGAATACCAGTCATATACGCCATACGCACATATGGCTGATCCTTAAGCAGATTTTTCAAAAAGGTAAGATAAGCTTTCTTATCTTCCTCATGCACAAAACTCTGATGAAAAATGAAATCCCACTCATCCAACACAAAAACAAAGCGTGCATCCTCATCTTCTGCATATATATCCAGCAAAACATCTGCCGCATTTTCATCCCCAAACAATTCCGCATTCGGATAATTTTTCATTAAATCCCTAATCAGTCTTTTTTCTATTCGCTGAATATACTGCTCATAGGAATTGCATCGGCTATCCATTTCATGGAAAGAAATATGAATTACCTGATACTTATTTAAATACGTTTCATACCCTTTTACTCGACTTATTTTCAGATGACTAAAAAGCTCTGATGAATCACAGGCTGCTGAAAAAAAGGCATCAATCATATTGGCCATTACCGTTTTTCCAAAACGCCTTGGCCTTGTGATACAAATATGTTTATTACCTGAACGAACAAGCGGAAATAATTCCTGCAGCATTTGGGATTTATCCACAAAATAAGACTGCTGCACTTCACTGGTGTATAACGTATATCCTTTTTTGCTGTTCAAATAAACACCCACTGATTCTATCTCCCTTAAATGCCTGCTTCTTAAACCATCACAAATTTCCTATGTCTGCATATATAAAGATCTATCTTTATATATCAATATATATCTTTATATATCAATATATATCTTTATATCTATGCCAATGATAGCATGATTCCAAAACTGAATCAAGCAGAACAGCTGTAATACTTACCACACACTGACAGTCAGCTATACCGGCTAAATTTACATTTTTATAAAATGATTGACTGCAAAAATATAATAAAAAATATATAATTAAAACTTCAAATCTGCTTTATGCAGTTAAATAAAAAAGGCTATTGACAAAAACTTTTTATGCTTTATAATGTTAAGCAGATATCTCAAAGGCAATGACTGAAATAAGTAGGCCATAGTGGAACATCCAGAGAGCTGCCGGTTGGTGAGAGGCAGACGGGAAGCTATCGCCGAATACCTTCACAAGCTGCGCACCGAACGATTTCAAGTAGGCTGCGACGGAATGCAGCCGTTATTATGCACAAGTATTGACAGATACTTGATGAGTACAGTTATGTGAGTAACTGTTTAACTAAGGTGGTACCGCGAGTTATTCCTCGTCCTTATATAGGACGGGGATTTTTTTATACAATTTTGAAAGGAGAATTTCTCATGACTTTATATGACGAACTGGTAGCCAGAGGCCTCATCGCCCAGGTTACAGATGAAGAAGAAATCAAAGAACTCATCAACAACGGAAAGGCAACTTTCTACATCGGTTTCGACCCGACTGCTGACAGTCTTCATGTCGGCCATTTTATGGCTCTCTGCCTGATGAAACGTCTGCAGATGGCAGGCAACCGCCCAATCGCCTTAATCGGCGGCGGTACAGCTATGATCGGTGACCCATCCGGCCGTACAGATATGCGTCAGATGATGACAAAAGAAACTATTCAGCATAACGTTGACTGCTTCAAGAAACAGATGTCCCGTTTCATCGACTTCTCAGAAGGCAAAGCTCTGATGGTCAACAACGCTGACTGGCTGATGAACTTAAACTACATCGAACTGCTTCGTGACGTCGGCGCCCATTTCTCTGTCAACCGTATGCTGACAGCTGAATGCTACAAACAGCGTATGGAACGCGGCCTTAGCTTCCTGGAATTCAACTACATGATCATGCAGAGCTACGATTTCTATGAGTTATTCCAGAGATACGGCTGTAATCTTCAGTTCGGCGGTGACGACCAGTGGTCCAATATGCTTGGCGGTACTGAACTGATTCGCCGTAAGCTCGGCAAGAACGCATCTGCGATGACCATCACACTGCTTCTGAACTCCGAAGGCAAGAAGATGGGCAAGACTCAGTCCGGTGCGGTATGGCTTGATCCTAATAAGACATCCCCATTCGACTTCTACCAGTACTGGAGAAACGTCGGCGATGCAGATGTTCTCAAATGCCTGCGTATGCTCACATTCCTGCCTCTGGAACAGATTGACGAGATGGACAAGTGGGAAGGCAGCCAGTTAAATCAGGCCAAAGAAATCCTCGCTTTCGAACTGACAAAACTTGTTCACGGCGAAGAAGAAGCCACAAAGGCTCAGGAAAGTGCCCGCGCACTGTTCTCAGCTGGAAGCGCTGCTGATATGCCAACCACAACACTGACAGAAGCAGACTTAAGAGACGGAAGCATCGATATCCTCGGTATTCTTGTAGCTGCAGGCCTCTGCCCGACACGTTCCGAAGCAAGGCGTAATGTTCAGCAGGGCGGTGTCACAGTCAACGGTGAAAAAGTCACAGATTTCAAAGCGGCCTACACACCGGAAGACATCATGAAAGAAGACTTCGTCGTACGACGCGGCAAGAAAAAATACAGCAAGATTGTTTTTGAATAAAACAGAGGGGACGGCACACCAAGTATTCATCGGCGTGTCATCCCTGTATATCAAATGAAATTCAAAAAGAGACATTCATCCCAGGCACGTTCGCACTGCCAGCATTTTGGACTGAATGTCTCTTTTTGAATTTCATATGTTTATTTTCTGATGACACGCTATGTGAAGATATCAATGCGCCGTCCCGTTAATTTTTTTCAAAATCAATCTTTCCATCAACACAGAATATGTAACAGCATTTCTTCTATTGAGTGTCCTCATTGAGTTGATCCAGAACTTTCTGCAGTTTTTCTACGTTTCCGTCTGCGAAGCAGTAGCCTTTCATGCCGCAGGCTGCGGCGCCGTCGATGTTGAGCTGAAGGTCGTCGATGAAGTAGCTTTCTTCTGGTTTGAGGCTGAATTTTTCGAAGAGGCGTTCATAGATTTCTTTCTGTGGTTTTAATAATTTTTCTTCTGCCGAGAAGAGGATGCCGTCGAAGCTGTCAACTTCCGGCAGCAGTTCCTGATAACACATTGGCAGACGCATGGAGGCATTGGAGCAGATGTACAGCTTAAAACCGCGCGCTTTGAGATTTTGAATGACTGGAATCATTTCTTTGATGGGCTTCATATTATAAAGATGCCAATCCCGCATACACAGTCTTGCCGCTTCATGAAGCCGCTTCGGCAAGCGGGCACACATCTGGTCAACGGCCTGTTTTTCCGGCATCACGCCCATATCCAGATAAATCCACTCCGGTGACTGAAAGACAGCTGTAAAGACCCTTTTTCTGTCCTTTTTATTCTTTATGTAATGTTTGCATACCTTGCGGCCATCATACGCCACAAGGACATTGCCCATATCAAAAACAATATTCTTTATCATCTATTCTGTTTCCTTTCAAGATTCAAGATTTACATTTTCTGTTACTCCCACATCTTAACATATATCCGCTTGTAAATCCATCATCTATTGTTTGAGATTAAAATGCTGTTACCTGTAGATCACCACATGATCCCCTTCCAGGATCTCCGTCTGACCGTTCGGGATGATATTTTCATTGCCCCGGCGCACCAGTACGATCAGTGTCCCATGGGGAAGCATCAGCTCTGCGATGGTTTTGTTGCACCAACGATGTTTTGGCGTAATCTCCTGCTCCTCAAGATGTTCCTGACCGCCGGACTCATAGGCCGGAACACTGAGAACAATGATATCGCCCGCCAATATCCTTGTATCACCGCCGGGGATCAGTGTTTCTCCATGACGTTTGATCATCACAGCCAGTGAACCTGTGGGCATGCTGACATCCTTTACCAGACGATTTTCCCAGTTATGCCCTTCGGGAATTTCCATCTGCATCATGGTGATCTCCGATGCTTCTTTGTAGTCGTTGAAGGTTCTGCGGACATCACAGCTGTCATCCACCATATTTAGCTTGTGCGCTGCAAATGGCAGCAAGGTTCCCTGTATAGCGACAGATAAAAGTGCCACCATAAATACGGTATGAAACAATGTGTCCGATGATGAAGAACTGGCCGCGATTACCATAATGGCAAACACGATGGAGGCGGCACCTCGAAGTCCCGACCATGAGATCATCAGACACTGCCTGCTGCTGCATTTAAAAGGCTTTAGAATAAGAAAGACAGCAGCCGGCCGGATAATCACGGTCAGTACTACAGCAATTGCCAGCGACACAAAGAAAATCTGCGGCAATTTATGCGGAAAAGATAAAAGTCCAAGTAAAAAGAACAGAACAATCTGAGCCAGACCGGTCATACCGTCAAAAAAAGGAATCAAGGTTTCCTTGCCTCTGATATTGCTGTTTCCAAGCAATATTCCCATGAGATAAACCGTCAGAAAAGCATTGCCGCCAATCATCTCAGACATGCCAAAGGCAATCATTACCAATGCCGTCACAAGAATCATATCCATGCCCGCTGCCTGCATGGTTCCCTTCTTCAATAAAAGGATACCAAGAGCAGCTGCCGCTGCACCGATGACCAGGCCAAAGACTACCTGGGCAAATATCATATAAGGCAAGGTACTAAGACTGCCTCCTGTCTTCATCATGATGCCGATCATTGTCAGAAGATAGGCCACCGGATCATTACTGCCGCTCTCCATTTCAAGAATAGATGCCGTACCGTCCTTTAAATTCAGCTTTTTTGTTCGCAGTACAGAAAAGACACTGGCCGCATCTGTGGAAGATAATACGGCACCCATCAGAAAGGCATTCACAAAATCAAACTTCAGAAACAGCATGCAGAACACTGCTGTCAGTCCGGCTGTCACAACAACACCAATAGTAGAAAGACAGATGGCTTTGACGGCCACTGGTCTTGCTGCGCTCCATTTCATATTGAAACCGCCATAAAACATAATAAAACAAAGGGCGATAAGACAGATATTCTGTGCCAATTCATAATCATCGAAGGCAATCCTCAGAATACCGTCACTGCCAAAAAGCATCCCCACACCCATAAACAGAATCAGCGCCGGCATACCGACCTTTCCGGACAGCTTCTCAGCCATCAAACATAGAAATAAAACAATTGCAACTAAAATCAGGTTTTGAGCCATAGGCAGGTCCTCCTTCATCAAATTCCATGGCCTGATGACTGGTATGATCTTCAGACCTGAATCATCAGTTACACAACTATTTTACCATAATGCATCGACCTTTTTCCAGTTAACAGGGCGTTCCTTTGCCATAAAAAAGCCGTTCTGCTGATTTTTAAGATAATTTTTCACTCTTGTAAAAATCTCTTCAATATCCTGCGCCCGGCAGGCCAAAATTTTCCATGCCATTCCTTTTCTTGCTTCTGTGATACCATAGAAAATGGATGTCTCCGGCATTTTAATTTCATCAAGATATTGACGGATGACACTGTCTGCTGCCGCTTTTAATACCTGCACAGATGCCATTTGCGGACTATAATAATAAAAGGTTCCCTGATGTGTCCAGCCATCAAAGTAAAAAAAGTCCTCCATCTGTTGTTTTTCCGGAATCATTTTGTTTAACTCAAGATAAACCGGACGTCCCTCCACATGAATCTGAACTCGATTTTCAAATCTACGAAATGTAAATTTTTCTCCCATAGCGATTCGCCCGGCTGTCATGATCTCAGTAAAATACAACGTGGATGTTTCCTTCAGATCAATCTGAGTATGACCGCAAAAGGTACTGTTGGCATATGGGATAACCGGACAGGGATGATAATCAAGCACGCCCCTGTCACCCACGGTAATTTCTGTATTCCGGCTGGCTTCTCCATCCCCTGTGTCAAATACTTTCGTATAGGACTGATCGGTCAATTCAGTCTGTGTATCCTCTCCGCATAGGATCCGGCACTCCGCACGATCTCCTTTGAGCAGCCCGGCAGAGGCCATCATGATCACAACCTTTTGTCCTTCGCCCTCCGTTCTCGGCAAGCCGATTTTATAAGGGGCTGTAAAATAATAATCCTCTGCCATGGTTCTTCCATATTTTTCTGTCATTGTCAGCCGAAATAACGATACATTTCTATCCATAAACCCGTCCTCATTCGTATTTAAAGATCCTCAAATAAAACATTCTTTTTGATCCAGCTGATGACTTCGTCAAGGCCTTCTCCGCTCATCAGATTTGTAAACAGGTACTTTCCGCCTTTTCTCATGCGTTCTGAATCACGGGCCATCACCTCCAGGCTGGCACCTACCATGGGTGCAAGGTCTGTTTTGTTGATCACCAACAGATCGGAACGTGTAACGCCGGGTCCGCCTTTTCGCGGAATTTTCTCTCCCTGCGCCACATCGATCACATAAATTGTAGCATCCGCCAGATCCGGACTGAAGGTTGCTGACAGATTATCTCCGCCGCTTTCAATAAAAATAATCTGCACATCTGGGAATTTTTCCGCCATCTGCTCTACGGCTTCCAGATTCATGCTGCAGTCCTCACGGATTGCCGTATGCGGACATCCGCCGGTCTCCACGCCCATGATTCTTTCTGCCGGCAATGCAGAGTTTTTGATCAGAAATTCTGCATCTTCCTTTGTATAAATATCATTTGTAATCACACAGATTGAATAATCATCTGACATTTTCCTCGTTAACCGCTCGATCAGCGCTGTTTTACCGGAACCTACCGGTCCTCCCACACCAATTTTAACAAAAGACATCCTGTTGCCTCCTTTTCTCTACGACATATATAATCTGGCATACAGCCACTGATGCTGCATGCATCGTATATCCCAGGCACATCCCGAAATACCGATCTGATCCATCGTGACGGTCATTGCCATGTTGACCGCATCCTGCAGCTTCGGCAAAAAACGATTCAGAATCTTCTGACCCTCCATCTGGCTCAGCGGTACAAGCTTCACCGCATTATTGACAATCGCTGACAAAATACTATAGCCATACATTCCCAGAGCCGTTTCGATATCCATTGCCAGCTCTCCTGCATACAGCCCCAGAACAATCGGATGACAGCCGTCAGCCCTTTTTCCACGAATTTCATCGTAATACCAGGCAAGGCTCCCTCTCAAACCGCCATCCATTTTATCCATTGCTTTCAAAAAACGAAGTGCCACCTTCTGACTGCCCTCTCTGATCTCTTTGGCGGGCTTTGCTGCCGCTGCCAGCCAGTCTAACTGCAGCAATTGAGACTTTTGCTCCCTGAACTGCCATCCCAGATACATGAGTCCCATATCATTTTCCGGCAGGATCCGTATATAATCATCCAGATATCTCTCAAGATCCTCTGACGTTTTAAAAACTTCCTGCTGCACATAGGTTTCCAGTCCGTTTGACAACGTAAATGCTCCAACCGGGAAAAAAGCATCTACTGCCTGCATCATATTCAAAAAAGCCTGCATTATTTTTCAGCATCATGGGTATGGTGACTGTGCTCCCCATGTGCATGGCATACCGTAAAATGGTCAAAAATACCTTGAATCCTCTCTGCCTTAAATCCCAGCTTCTGCAGATACTCAAAGGTTGGCGCATCATATGGAATTTCTGCAAAACTGTCCTGAATGGATACGGACAAATGTCTGTTCCCGATTTCAAAGCACAGCCTTCCCATCTCACGCATAGAAAAGACATCGATATGGATCAATTCTGTGGGAAGGATACGGACAACGATCAAACGCTCTGCATCTTCATATAAAATGTCACCATCTCTTACAGGAACCTGAAGTCTCAATCCAACTTCTGTTCCATCAGAAGCTGTTTTTCTCATCAACTTTTTATCTTTTTCAAACCACTCAATATCTACATAGACAAGCTTTCGGCCATGCACATCTGTATCCTTCAAATGACCTTTTACTTTTTCAATAATCATTGATTTTCGCCTCCCTTTCTTCATATTTAATTTAATATTCTGATGTACTTTCTGTTTGGATGCACTTTCATGTTCTGATGCACGTTCAATCGATTTTAACGTTCTGATACATTTTAAACGGTTTTAAAACAGATAGTACAATTGCGTCATCGGCAATGTTTCAGCCGCCTTACAAGTGATTTTCTGTCCATTCACTCTCACTTCATAGGTTTCAGGATTCACCTGGATATCCGCAATGGTATCATTATTTTTCATATCCTTCTTACCGATATTTCTGCAATTTTTAACGGCTGCTATCTGACGTTTCAAGCCCAGCTTTTCCTTGACTCCAAGAAGCAGTGCCGCCTGTGAAACAAATGTTATACATGTTGAACATTTTGCCTGACCGATGGTTCCGAACATTTTTGTATAAACCACCGGCTGAGGTGTCGGAATCGATGCATTGGCATCTCCCATTCTGGCTGCGGTGATAAAACCGCCTTTGATGATCATATAGGGTTTGACACCAAACATTTCCGGTTTCCAAAGAACAATATCCGCTAACTTTCCCTCTTCAATAGAGCCGATCACATGAGAGACACCATGGGTGATAGCCGGATTAATAGTATATTTGGCTACATATCTCTTGACCCGGCAGTTATCATTGCGTTCTGAATCCCCTTCAAGAGGTCCCCTCTGTTTCTTCATCTTATCCGCTGTCTGCCATGTCCGGGTAATGACTTCTCCGACTCTTCCCATTGCCTGGGAATCCGAACTCATCATTGAGAATATGCCCATATCGTGCAGAACATCTTCCGCAGCAATGGTTTCCGGACGAATCCTGGAATCTGCAAAAGCGATATCTTCCGGCACTTTTTTGTCCAGATGATGGCAGACCATCAGCATATCCAGATGTTCATCCAGTGTGTTCACTGTAAAAGGCATCGTCGGATTGGTCGATGAAGGCAGTATGTTCGGATAAGCCGCTGCCCGGATAATATCCGGTGCATGACCGCCGCCGGCTCCTTCTGTATGATAAGTATGAATGGTTCTGCCGCCGATAGCCGCCAGGGTATCCTCCACAAAGCCGCCCTCATTCAGGGTGTCCGTATGGATAGCCGCCTGCACATCATAGTCATCGCAGACTTTCAGGCAGGTGTCAATGGCATGGGGTGTGGATCCCCAGTCTTCGTGCAGCTTCAGCCCGCAGGCGCCGGCCTCCACCTGCTCTCTTAAAACTTCCTCCGATGAACCGTTCCCTTTCCCAAGAAAACCAACATTCACCGGAAGTGCTTCCGCAGCCTCCAGCATCCGTTCTATATTAAATCTTCCGGGAGTGCATGTGGTTGCGTTGGTGCCGTCCGCAGGGCCTGTACCGCCGCCGATCATCGTTGTCACACCGCTGTACAAGGCAGTTTCTGCCTGTGTAGGGCTGATAAAATGGATATGGCTGTCGATACCGCCGGCGGTAACAATCAGATTTTCACCTGCAATGACTTCTGTCCCTGCCCCGATGACAAGGGATGGCGAAACACCGTCACAGATGCCCGGATTGCCTGCAAATCCTATACCGCATATTTTGCCGTCCTTTATCCCGATATCTGCCTTTACAATCCCCCAGTAATCCACAATCACACAATTGGTAATAACGGTATCCGGACAGTTTTCATCACGCACCGTACTTGACTGTCCCATTCCGTCCCGGAGTGTTTTCCCGCCGCCGAACTTGGCTTCATTGCCATAAGATGTATAGTCCTTTTCTATCTCAATGATCAAGTCGGTATCTGCCAGTCTGATTCTGTCCCCTACAGTCGGACCATACATGTCTGCATACTGTTTTCTGCTGATCTTACTCATGCTTCTGCCTCCTTAAAACCACGCTCTGCCGCCTTTTTCATAGATCGCTCTTTTTGTCCCGGTGCATCCAGACAGCCGTCAACAAGCCCATTCAGCCCATAAACTTCTCTTGTACCGCCAATTGCCACAAGCTGTACCCGCTTTGTCTCTCCCGGTTCAAAACGTACTGCCGTTCCCGACGGAATATCCAGACGCATGCCATAAGCCAGTGACCTGTGAAAGCGCAATGCTTTATTCACTTCAAAGAAATGGAAATGAGAGCCCACCTGAACAGGGCGGTCTCCCGTATTGGTCACAGCAATCACCGCTGTATCCTTTCCTATATTCAGTTCGATTTCACCCTCTTCACACAACACTTCACCCGGTATAAAACTTCCGGATGCCATAATCGGTTCATGCACCGTCACAAGCTTTGTGCCGTCAGGAAATGTTGCCTCAACCTGGATCTCATGGATCATTTCCGGGACCCCCGCCATAACATCTTCTGTTCTCAGCAGATGACGTCCTGCCTGCATTAATTCTGTCACTGATTTTCCTTCCCTGGCCATCTCAAGTAATTGTGCACTGATAAAGGCAATGGCTTCCGGATAGTTTAATTTCAGTCCCCGTGCCTTTCTTTCACCCGCAAGCATACCTGCCAAATGCAGCATCAGCTTATCCTGTTCTCTTGGTGTTAAATGCATCTTTTTTGCCTCCTCTTTCCCTTACAGATGGAATTTTTCTTTGCAATACCAGTTCAGCAGATTCACGCATTCCTCACGGCCGATCCTGTCACTGTTTAACGTCAGATCATAATTGATCGGATTCGTCCATTCATGTCCGCCTGTATAATATCTGTAATAGTCTGCCCTGTATTTATCCGTTTTTGCAATCAATCGATGGGCCTCCGGCTCCGAAACACCTAATTTGCCCATAATAGACCGGACACAAGCTTCTCTCGGCGCCTCAATATAAACACTGATTACATTCGGGTAATCACGCAAAACATAGTCTGCACATTTTCCAATGATAATGCATGATTGACTGACTGCCAGCTGACGAATCATCTGTTCCTGAATATTATAAAGATTCACATCCGAAACAAATTCTTTTGTATTCGGCTCCGCGATAGAGTTAAAAGGCACTTTTTTCAGCCTGCCAAGAAATGTTTTCTTCCCTGACAGTCTTTCATCCACTTTATTAAAAAGATCCTCATTAATGCCGCTGTAATCAGAAGCCATCTTCAGTATCTGCGATTCATAACACGGAATGCCCAGCCGCCTGGCCAGCTTGCTTCCGATTTCTTTGCCGCCGCTGCCAAACCCCCGCGCAATTGTAATGATATAATGCTCCATATGTTCACTTCCTCCCGACAAAACATCTCGTTTAATCTGTCATGGCTTTTTGTATCTGTGCCGCATCCATCTCATCTGTCTTTCCCTGCATCACAATACTGCCTTTTTCCATCATATAAATATAATCAGAAATATTTAAAACAAATTCCAGATACTGTTCCACAATAAGGACTGTAATGCCAAGCTCTTGATTCACTCTTCGGATGGCCGTTCCGATATCCTGGATAATTGACGGCTGAATGCCCTCCGTCGGTTCGTCCAGTACAAGTATTTTCGGCTTTGTCACCAGTGCTCTGGCAATGGCCAGCTGCTGCTGCTGTCCGCCGGAGAGATCACCGCCGCGTCTAGCTGCAAATTTAGGCAGAATCGGGAAAAGATCATAGATATAATCCGGCACCTTCTTCTCCCTTCCCGTTGTGGTCAGTCCCAATTCAAGATTTTCTTTGACCGTCATCTGAGGGAAAATATCTCTCCCCTGCGGGACATAACCAATTCCCTCCTTAACTCTGTCATAGGTAGGCATTTTGATCATCTCTTTTTCATCCAGAAGGATGCTCCCCTTTGGTGTATTCACCAGTCCCATGATGCTTTTTAAAGTGGTACTCTTGCCGACACCATTGCGCCCGATCAGACAGACAATTTTACCATTCTCTACTTCTATATTCAGATCTGCGATAATCCGGCTCTCACCATAATAAGCATCCATATGACTAACTTTCAGCATTCCGCTCACCTCCTCTGCCAAGATAAACAGCCTGAACCGTTTGATCAGCCAGCACATCCGAAATGTTGCCTTCCATTAACACTTTCCCTTCATGAAGAACTGTTACGGTATCTGCGATCTGCTTGACGAAATCCATGTCATGTTCTACAACGATGACTGTACACTCTTTCTTAATCTCCAAAAGCAGTTCACCTGTTTTAAATGTTTCCGGTTTTCCCATACCTGCTGCCGGCTCATCCAGCATGATGATCTCCGGGCGCTGCACAAGCTGCATTGCAATCTCCAGCCACTGCTTTTCACCATGGGCCAACGAACCGGCTGTCACATCTGCGCGTTTCTCCAGGCCAACCTTTTTCAAGGTATTCATGATATGATTTCTATCCGATTCTGTTAATCTGTAAAAAATAGATTCCCATACACCTTTATGGCCTTTCAGTGACAGAATCATATTTTCCAGCACCGTCAGCTCTACAAATACCGATGGCACCTGAAATTTTCTTCCAATGCCTTCATTGACGATTTTATATTCCTTCATGCCTGTCAGACACAGTTCACTGCCTCTTTCCGGATAAAAGTGGACCGTTCCGGATGTTGGCTTTGTCTTGGCGCAGATAATGTCCAGCAGTGTTGTTTTGCCAGCACCATTTGGACCAATAAAGAAATGAATACTGTGGCGTCTGACATTGATATCCACATCCGTCAAAGCCTTGAAACCGTCAAATACCACGGATATATGCCGAATACTCAGAACATGGTCTTTCTTCTCCAATTAAGCCGCCTCCTTTGCTGTTTTCTTTTTCCGACGGATCAGTGCCGGTATCTGATCTCTGAAAAGGCCTACGATGCCGCCCTTGAAAAATACAATGGTCACGCAGAAAATCAGACCGATAATATACTGCCAGATATCTGCCAGTGAACCGGAGCTCAGGTTATATTCACAAAGATTAATGAAAAATGCACCGATCACTGCTCCGATAATAGTGCCTCTGCCGCCGACAGCTACCCATATGATCATAGTGATAGAATAGGAGATCGTCATCTGGGACGGGGTAATACTGCCGTTAAAATTAACATACAGTGCACCGCCCAGAGCTGCCAGTACAGCAGAAAATGTATAAATAAAATTTTTATAGTTGTTCACACAATAGCCGGAAAAATAGGTTCTGTTTTCACCATCCCTGATGGCAATCAACAGTTTTCCGAATTTTCTCTCAACCAGCCATGAGGCTAAGGCATAGACCGCAATAAGCACGGCCAGTGCAATCCAAAACAGCAGCATCAGATTTCCCTTATTCGCTGCACCCCTGGTCTTGCCCAGCAGAGATGTAAAATCCGTAATGCCATTATTGCCCCCTGTATACTTGGAATTGGCAATAAAAAGGGAATACGCAGCCCATGTCAGTGCCTGTGTAATAATGGAAAAATAGACTCCCTTGATTCTGCTTCTGAAAACGAAAAAGCCGATGAACGCTGCCAAAAGCCCCGGTATAAAAAGCATCAGAATAAATGTCAGGGGCAGAGACAAAAACGGACGCCAGAACAGCGGAAGTTCTTTTAAACCGCCTGTCTGCATAAAATCTGTCAATGCACCGCCGTTATCCCGGAGTCTCAGATACATCGCCATGCAATAACCGCCCAGGCAAAAGTAAATGCCATGTCCGAGACTCAGCATTCCCGTATAGCCCCAGATCAGATCCAGTGCAATGGCAACAATTGAAAAGCAGATACATTTCCCGAGAAACTGCACAAGAGATGTAGAGGACACAAGGAATGGTATTGCAGCAAGGACAATTGCTATGACTGCAAAGCAAATATGTTTTTTCTTCGTCTTCATGTTCTTCATCCTCCTACTCTTCGTCCAGACTTCTGCTTCTGATGACAAACAGGCCCTTCGGTCTGAACTGCAGAAAGACGATAATAATTAATAATACAATAGCTCTCGCAATGGAAGCCCCCTGATGAGCCTCAATCACAATACTTGAAAAGCCGATGATCACCGCACCGATCACTGTTCCAAGAAGATTGCCGACGCCGCCCAGAACAACAGTCATAAAAGAATAAACGATATAGTTCTGACCAACTGTAGAATCAACTGAACCAAGCAGTGCGACAGAACATCCCGCAATCCCTGCCAGACCGGAGCCGATTCCAAAGGTGATGCAATCAATCTTTCTTGAATTAATTCCCATACACTGCGCCATGGAACGGTTCTGCATCGTTGCTCTCATTTTGGCCCCAAATGATGTTTTATTCATTAAAAGCCACACACCTGCCAGGCAAAATGCCACCAGCGCAATAATAAAGATTCGATTATAAGCAAATGTGCATACGCCGATTTTTAATCCGCTCTTTAAAAAAGCAGGCGCATTGACATTCACCCCCTGTGAACCAAAGATGGATCTTGCGGCCTGCTGGAGAATCAGGCTGATTCCCCAGGTTGCAAGAAGACTGTCAATTTTTCTTCCATATAATCGTGTAATCAGGACTTTTTCAAATACACAGCCCAGTAAAAATGTGACCGCAAATGCTGCCGGGATAGACAGCAGATAAGCAGTACTTCCATTGCCTCCCATCAGTTCCTGCATCACATAAGTCGTATAAGCGCCGATCATGACAAACTCACCATGTGCCATATTGATCACACCCATCAGTCCGAATGTCACCGCCAGACCTAACGCCACCAACAGATAAATAGAACTGAGGCTCAGCCCATTAAATATCGTATTCATTATATCTGCCATATCTGCCTACCTCCCGACTATCGCTTATTCTTCCAGTGGTTTGATGCCTGCTGCTACCGCCCAATCATAAGTCTGTAAATACGGATCCGGTGCAACCGGTGCATCTGTAGAATAGATTTCATAAATCAGACCGTCATCTCTGACCTCACCAATGCGGACTGTTTTTGCAAGATGGTGATTGCTTCCGTCAATGGTGACCGTACCTTCCGGTGCATCATAGGAAATGCCGCCGTCTTCAATGGCTGACAATACATCATCCACTTCAAAACTGTTTGCTTTTTCTACTGCCGCTTTCCAAAGGTAAACTGCATCATAAGCAGCTTCTGCAGGGTCTGATGTCACTCTGTCTTCACCATATTCCTTTTTGTAAGCCTCAACAAACTCTTTGTTTTTCTCGGTATCCGTTGTCTCATAATAGTTCCATGAAACAAGATGCCCCTTCAGTATATCCGCACCAATGGTTGCTACTTCTTCTTCCGCTATGGAGAAGGACATAGTCATATATTTATCGCTTGTATAATTCTTCTCAGACATCTGTTTGAAGAAAGAAACATTGCCTGTACCATTTAAAGTATTGATGATCACATCCGGCTGTGCAGCTTCAATCTTGGCAATGATGGCTGCAAAATCTGTCTGATCCATATCTGCATATTCTTCACCGACAACTTCAAGCCCTGCTGCATCTAACTGTGCCTGAATGATCATATTGGCTGTTCTCGGAAAGACATAATCTGAACCAAGTAAGAAAAACTTTTTATATCCCTTATCGATGAGATATTCAATAGCAGGAACAATCTGCTGATTCGGTGCAGCGCCTGTATAGACGATATTGGATGATTTCTCCATGCCTTCATACTGAACCGGGTAAAATAACAAAGCGTCGTAATCCTCGAAAATAGATTTAACCGCTTTTCTTGATGAGGATGTCCAGCATCCGAAAACGGTTGAGATTCCATCCTGATCTACCAGTTTTTCTGCCTTGCTGGCAAATGTTGATGGATCTGATGCACCATCTTCTTCCTGATATTCAATCTGTTTTCCCAGAATACCGCCGGATTCATTGATTTCCTTAATTGCCAGTTTTTCCGCATCCAGAACGGCCTGTTCTGAAATAGCCATGGAGCCTGTCATGGAATGAAGCAGACCTACTTTCACAGATTCTTTACTGCTGCTTCCCGAACCGGCACCACATCCGGTCATGAGCACCATAGACAAAGCAAGTACCGCTGCAGCTGCTGCATTCATCACTCTCTTCTTCATAATTTCTACCTCACTTTACTTCATGATTATTTCTATTTCCGAAAGGATTGACTGCCTGACTGATAACGCAAAAGAGGCCATTGCTGATTTGCAATGACCTCTTCGTCCTTTCGATGTATAACAATATATCATAATGTAAAACAGGCTCCTACCTCAAAAATCCGACTTTTTCCCATAAAAATCCGTTATATCATCTGTTTTTTGTAGGCCGCCGGTGACAGTCCTGTCACCTTTTTAAACTGACTGGCAAAATAATCTGCGGATGTATACCCCAGCATCTCACTAATCTCATAGATTTTGTAATTATCATTTTTGAGCAGTGTTTTGGCATAGGCGATCTGAACCGAATGATATAAGTTCTTAAAATTCCGACCGGTTTTTGCTTTAATCTGCTTTCCCAGATAATCTTTATTCAGATTTAAAGCCTCCGCTGCCGCATCCAGTGTCACGCTGTTTTTCATATTCTCCTGCAGATACCGGCTAAGGCTCATCAAAAGCGGATCACGCGGATTCACCTCCGGCCCGCAGACCTGGCAGATTTTGTCCATGACATGATTCAGCGTGCTTTGCCCCAATACCTCTTTGGCCCTCTGCAGCGCATGCTCAAGCTCCTTTTCTTCCAAAGGCTTCATAATGTAATCCAGAGCCCCCAAACGCAGCCCTTCTCTTGCATACTCAAAATCACTGAAGGAACTGACCATAATAAAAGGAATCTGCTTTTTTTCTTCTCTGACTTTCTTCATCAGGGTGATGCCATCCATCAGCGGCATGCAGATATCCGTAAAAACAATGTCTATCTCTCCTTTATCAATTTTATCCACCGCCTGACGGCCGTTGGCAGCTTCTTCCGTAATGGAAAATCCGTTTTTCCCCCAGGCCTTCATTTTTCTGTATCCATGTCTGACGGCACCATCATCCTCTACCAACATCACTCGATACATTGCTCAGATCTCCTTTTCCTGTTTTTTCATGATTTTACTGCGTATATTTTCATTATGTTCATAACGCAAAAAAGCGACTATCCGGTTTCGATATCACCATTGATAGTCGCTGCTTTGCATCTGTATTCATCTGTTATACACGATTTTTATTTAAAAATCAAGTGAAAAACATCACTATATCTGATACAATAAAAGAAATCTATGCATTTTATTTTTATAGATGAGTAATTTACAAAGGACTTTTATTATGCTTAAACGTCAGAATTGTTATCTTTTAAAAAAAATCAATGATACTTACTGGCTGCTGCCCTATGGTCAGGCTGTTGCCGACCAGAAGAAGGGCTGTCAGCTGAATGAGACCGGTGTCTTTATATGGCAGACATTGGTGCATCCGATGTCTGAAGATGAATTAATCCTGCAGTTGGCCAAGCATTATGAAATCAGCACGGATGAGCTTCCGGCACTTTCCGGTGATATTCACAATTTTATCCGCACCATGCTGCAGATGAACTTTCTCACGGAGGCTTTGGCACCCTTAGGGCTGCCCTTTTTCAAACAAATGCGGATTGCTGATCTCCATATCAGTTTATATGGTGACCCGGATATCTTCCCATCTGATTTTGAACCATTTTATATAGAAACATCCTCAGATGCTGCTTTTGAAACGATTGCCGCATCTGATTCTATGTCTGATACTGCTTTGGCATCTGACACAGTTTCCAGGTTTAATCTGTTGCATCCCGACCAGCAAATTGAAGTCGTCCTTGCCGCACCCTCCTGGTGTCCGCCGGAACAGGTTTTGATCAAGAACCGGGAACTGATCCTCTATGAATACGAAGACATGTACCGCATGCTTTTTCCTGAAATGGCGAATATCTTCGAAGCCAGAATGACAAGAGATGGCCATTACGTGCGTCTTTACTGCCGAAAACCTGTCAATCAGACTGAATATAAACACATTTTTCACGCCATTCGCTTTTTCTTCCTGTACCTTGCCGGAATGCACGGCCTTTTTGCTCTTCATTCCGCTTCTATTCTATACAGAGGAAAGGCATGGCTTTTTTCCGGCCATTCGGGTATGGGCAAATCCACCCACACCGCTCTCTGGCACGATCTGACAGGGACACCTTATCTCAACGGAGACCTTAATCTGATAGGTATAAAAGATGGGCATTATCGGATCTACGGCATTCCATGGTGCGGCACCTCCGACATCTTTACCACCGAAACCTATCCTCTGGGCGGCATCGTCCTTCTTGGACGTGCATCGGATGATCATCTGGAACCACTGGATGATACTGTCAAAACGCTCCGGGTGATGCAGCGTCTGATTTCTCCGGTGTGGATCCCTGCCGGCCTGGAAGCCAATCTGACTTTTTCCTCTGAATTGATTCAGAGAATTCCGGTTTTCCACTTATGCTGTACAAAAAATCCTTCCGCCGTGGATGTGATCAAAGCAGCCATCGACAAAGAGGAGGAGGACCGTCATGCGTAAAAAAATTCAATGGCTCATCGCCAAATTAACCGACGGCACACCCCAGAAAATGCTGACCCAGCTCCACTGGATCTATCAGTATGGCCGCCGCTACTGGAAGGCTATGATCCTTTATACAGTGCTTGGCGTTGCCGGCACCGGTATCTCCCTTGTATCCAGTTTTATTTCCAAGGATCTGGTAGATATCATCACCGGACATCAAACCGGGGAACTGCTCCGTACCTTCGCAGCCATGATTGGTTTTTCTATGGTGAATGTCATCATTGCCCAGGCTACCTCTTATGCATCCACCTTTATTAACCTGAAAGTCGATGCTGAGATTAAAAATGACATTTTTTCAAAAATACTTGTCACGGACTGGGAATCCCTGACGGCCTACCATACCGGCGACCTGGTCACCCGCTGGAACGCCGATGCTTCCAATATCTCCAGCGGCATCCTGAACTGGGTACCGAATCTGATTATTTACACCGTGAAGTTTTTCAGTTCTCTGGCCATTGTCCTCTATTATGATCCGACCTTCGCACTTTTTGCCCTGATCGGTATTCCTTTTAGTGCACTGATGTCCAGACCGCTGCTTCGCCGAATGCGCAACAATAATCAGAAGAGTGCAGCCATGAGTGCCAAGCTCTACGGTTTCAATCAGGAAACATTTTCCAATATCCAGACCATCAAGGCCTTCGACTTGATTCATTTTTATACGAATCGGCTGAAGAATCTGCAGCAGGAATATATTCATATGCGTCTGGATTTCCAGAAGATGTCCATCGTAACATCCATCCTGATGACCATCATCGGCTATATTGTGTCCTACAGCTGCTATGGCTGGGGTATTTACCGGGTGTGGAGCGGCGCCATCTCCTACGGTACCATGACCATGTTTCTCTCCCTCTCCGGCAATCTGACAGGCTCTGTCAATTCCCTAGTGGGCCTGATTCCATCTGCCATCTCACTGACCATTTCCGCCGGCCGTCTGATGGATATCGTGGAGATGCCTCAGGAAGACTACAGCATGGATACGGAAGTCAGAAAATTTATGAACACTTACCGAAGCACAGGGATTGGTCTGAATATGCAGCATATGAGCTATACTTATCACACAGGAACAGAAGTTTTCCACAACGCCTCTGTGGAAGCCTACCCTCATGAAATTGTGGCCCTTGTGGGGCCTTCCGGTGAAGGCAAGACCACGATGCTTCGCCTGATCCTTTCCCTTCTGAAACCGGCAGGCGGTGAGACATGGATCTGTGCCGGAGATAACAAAGACAACAAGATGCCTATGTCCCCATCCACAAGAAAGCTCTTCTCCTATGTTCCGCAGGGCAACACCATGTTCTCCGGTACCATTGCTGAAAATATGCGCAATGTCAAGCCGGATGCCACTGATGAAGAGATTATCAGCGCCCTGAAACTGGCAGATGCCTGGGAATTCGTCGAAAAACTGCCGGACGGCATCCAAAGTATGGTCAAAGAGAGAGGCGGCGGCTTCTCCGAAGGTCAGGCTCAGAGACTCTCCATCGCCAGAGCCCTCCTTCGCAAATCCCCAATCCTGCTTCTGGATGAGGCCACATCTGCTCTGGACGTAGCCACCGAACGACGGGTGCTGCGAAATATCATGACCGATACCTATCCGAGAACCTGTATCGTCACCACCCATCGCCCGACAGTGCTGAACATCTGCACAAGAGTTTATGCCATCCGTAATAAACAGTGCCAGGTACTTGGAAAGGATGAAATTGACAAACTAGTAAAGGATTTCTAAACTTCGACAGGAACCATCGAACATCTTCATTGTCAATTTTTTATCGCTGGTTTTCCTGTTTATGCCGTGTTATATTAGAAGCACCAACTCAATAAGGGGGCGTCTGATACGGCTAATAAGAACTCACTCAAACCTGATATTATCCTCAAAAATTTCTGGAGAGATAATAACCATTTTGCCGATCTTTTTAATGCAGTTATATTTAACGGCGAACAAGTGATTCAACCTCATGATCTTACGGAAATGGATACAGATGTTTCATCTATTCTAAAATTTAACGGTCATGCGGAAACTGTACAAAAGATATTAGACGTTGTCAAGAAAAGTGCCTATGGCGTAGACTTCATCATATGGGGCTTGGAAAATCAATCCAAGATTCATTATGCCATGCCGCTGCGCCATATGCTGGGCGATGCATTGATCTATCTTAAAGAATATCATGAAATCGCCCTCAAAAACACCAAAGATAAAAACTTTGACTCCACTGATGAGTTTCTGTCACGATTCAAAAAGACAGACCGGCTGCATCCAGTCATCAGTCTTTGCGTATACTATGGAGAGGAGGAATGGGATGGCCCTGTAAAACTGAGCGATATGCTGGATTACCCAGAAAATATCGCTTCGTATATTGCAGATTACCCTATTCATCTGGTACAATTAAGGAAAGATGAGCACCTTAAATTCCATAACTTTGATGTAGATACGCTGTTCAAGCTTGTTCGATATATCTATCGCAAAGACTATCCATTGATCGAACATCTCTATCAAGATCAATCAATTTCCACAGAACTCGGTCTTGTCATTGGAGCTATAACCAAAACCCAGCAACTTATCAATTATTCACTCAAATCTTCACAAAAAGGAGGGATGTTCAACATGTGTAATGCATTACAGGAATTGGTAGACAAAGGCCGCCTTGAAGGCCTCCGTGATGGCCGCCTCGAAGGACTTATAAATTCAATTGCACTTTGTAAAGAATTCGGCTGTTCACAGGAACTTACAGTTGAAAAAATTCTAAGCAAATTCTCCCTTACTGAGGAAGAGACAGTGGAATATGTGAAAAAATACTGGTAATAATGTAAAAACGAAACATTTATATGCCATCATGTAAAATAAATGCTTCACCACAGGCACATTCTCATTGCACAAAGCTGGCAACGGTACATAAGACGGTAAAAAACACCGTCTAAGTACCGGCCGCTTTGTAAGCACCTGTGATGAAGCATTCATTTTACACTTAATCATAGCAATGTTTCGTTTTATTTGAACACAGCTCTGCAGACATCATAAATCATGGTTTATACATACCTTCCGATTTAAAAAAAGCAGTTGCTTTACCAGTGATCACTCACTAATGAAAGCAACTGCTCTATATTTTTAATTATTCATTTTGTAACTTGCCAAAGTAATTAGTCAGTAATGCTTACACCGGTAATAGCAAGTCCAGCATCAGATGTAACAACCAAATCGCCAAATCCAATGTTATCTGTTGAATTCTGATGATATCTTAATCTTACCTTTAATGTAGTCGTATTATCTCCACTAATCAGACCTGCTCCACCACTGACATAAGTGACATTCTGGTTAAATGAAATTGTCAATACCTGCTCTTCTCTCGTATGATCGGCATTGTGCTTGCCATTAACCTGAATACGATAATCCCCACGTCCTGTCTCAGGTGTCTGATGAATATAGGCAGTTGCCTCATAACATCCAGCACCACTTGCCATATAAACGCCTTCTGCTAATCCACTATCTACACTAACGACTGGTTTTGAATAATTCATCATAACGATCTCCCTTTCTTTCACTTTTGTAAAACAGATTTATATCATCCATGCTTCCCCGGCACGAATTAATTATTGCTTATATTATACTTAATTTACAGAATAGTCAAATCCTGTTATTTTCAAATCATCAATACTTGTACCATGGTTAATATGTAATCCAATGGTTAATGGACTGGATACTGTACTGGCAAATACAAATGTTGCTGTATTACCTGAAGCTGAACTTGTTACAGCTTCATCTGTTGTTTCAGCCTGATCTATCGTATCATTACAATGTACATTCAAAGTAATCGTTCCATCAATACCAGACCATTCTGCATATGCCAGTCCTTTACCACCATTAGTTCCCCACCGATCCCATACACCATAGTAAGTAACATTCAATGTTCCCTGTGCACCGCTGGCTGCATAAACGCCCTCTGCCATGCCACTGTCAATTGTCACTACTGGTTTTGTATAAGTTTTCATCATATCTATCTCCTATCTTCTAGTCTGAGATAATTCCAAAACAGCAAGTCTATATCACGCACCGATTTAAATTGTCAAATTGCATCACATAATGACTTAAGTTTTGTAATTATCTGCCATCAAAAAGGTGTGTTTTTTCTAACGCTTTTATTATACTCATCGTTCGTTTTAATGTCAACAGGTTACACAAATTCTTAAGAAAGATATAATCTTTCTGCCTCAATTTCTGAATGGCGGACGCCGTATTCATCCAGAAGTTTACAAAATTCCCTGACATAACAGTCACTTTCGAATTTCTGGCTGAAAGCATAACAGAACATGCCGTTAATGGAATTGATCTCGACTGTCAACGATAAGGTATCCACGAAGCTGTAGCAGCTCCTGATATGTTTGGCCATGCCGCCCCAGTCAATGGCTCCGGCATAGCTGATGTCCGCTGTTGAACGCTGCATATCGTGAGCACCGCAGCAAATTTTCTTCTTTGTCTCCAGATCCGGCATCTGGCTTAGGTACTTTGTCAGCATGGCCGCTGAGGCCAGCTTCGGAACCATCACAGATTCATCGCCCTGCAGGATAATCCTGCCCCGGATAGCCGTGTTTGCTGTCTCGATATCCAATTTGTCCAGTTTGCTGTCAAATGGGCATTCAATAATCTGAAGACACGGCACGGAAGACTTCGGCACATTCAGAATCATTTTGCCATTGACAGCAATGGCAATGGTGATATTCTCATGGATAGATGCTTCGTGAATGGCTTTGATGGCCTTTCCCAGGAACAAAGCTGTCATAGAATTCGGACTGCCGTCACTTTGCTTTGCCAATTTCATCAGATCTGCTTCATTGACCTTTAATCTGTAAACCTGATAGCCCTTCATCTTGTTTTCCGGAAGTGTATAAATCGGTACAGGTTCTTTTCTGACAGGCATCCTATCTGCCGGGATTTTCTCATAAGGATTGACTGTTTCTTCCTGATCCACAGGGGCATGAATATCCAGCAGGTCCTTCGGTGCCTCAAGCTGCTGTCCCATCTCTTTATAATACTCCGATAAAATCACCTTTATATAGGATATGGCTCCCTGTCCATCTGTCAGGCCATGGAAAAATCCCATCTGCAGTTTATTATCCTTAACTGAAAATCTGTATAAATAATCATTGTTCTCTTCAAACTGAAATGGCCGTCCTTCCTCATAAGGATACAGCTTCACCTCTGCATGATTTTCCTCAAGGACCAATCGATCCGGAAGCGTTTTTAATTTTACCTGAAAATACGGGAATCGTCCCGAAGCCCGATGAAGGGCACGTTCCATACATGAACGATCAATCTGCTCATCCAACTCCAGACAAATGGCACAAAAACTGCTTTTGTCATCTACAATACTATAATAAAATACTTCATTTGACGTTATTTCCATCATAATTACCAGTATTCCTCCTGTCATCACTTTTACCTTATTGTACCACATAATATCTATCAAACAGCATTTTTTATCATCATAAACACCGAATATTCAAGGGTTTTTTCAGAAAGCCCCATTATATGATGCATATATGTTATAATAAGTGGGGTCGAACAATTTTAAAGGGGGATTACAATTGAATTTCAAGAAAATTTTTTCTGTTTTGCTTCTGCTTGTTCTACTGACATACACTCTTTGCGCCTGTCAGCAGTCTGGTTTTCAGAATGAAACAGAAAGTGAGGCAGATGCTGATCTGCCGGAGCTTAGGATCGGCGTCGATTTGATTAAACCTTTTTTCTATAAAAATGAAAATGGCGACTACGCCGGAATTGATGCAGATATCATTGCCGAAGCCTGCAAAAGAGCTGGTTACAGGCCAAAGTTTATCATTGTTTCCTGGAGTGAACGAGATAATTATCTTCAAAACGGCAATGTGGATTGTCTTTGGAGTGCTTTTATCAAAGATGGGCGTGAAGATCTTTATCACTGGACAGACACCTATCTTCAAAGCAATCTGAGAGTCATTACAGATAGTAAAAGCCCGGACAAGGATGCTGCATTATCCAGCATTCACAAGGGGATGGCCGTCCGTGCCGGTTCCAAGATAGAAGAACTGCTTTTGCAGGAGACCGCCAAACGCCCTTCTATTCAGGTCTATTCCTGTGGTACATTTGAGATGGCCGAAACAGCTTTTATCAAAGGCTATGTCGGTGCCCTTGGCGGACACGAAGCTGTTCTTCAGGAAATTATCAATAACTATCCCGGATTATATCATTTTCTTGACGGCTCACTGATGACAGCCAATCTCGGTGCTGCCTTCTCCAAAGACGATACGTCCGAACATTATGACCGAATCAACAATGCCATCAAAGCGATGAAAGCAGACGGTACAATTACAGCCATTTATGAAAAGTATCATTCTGGCTCTTCCGAAGAAAGCGGGGTGTCTGTAAGTGCTCAAAACTAAAAAGGCGCCTTCTCTGAAACTGGTTCAATGGATCAGCGGTATTTTTCTTGCAGTCAGTATTGTTGTCTTCATTGTCCTCGGATTTTTCGTCCAATATCAGGATCTTCAGGAGACCTATGCGCTGGCCAAAGAGGCATCCGCATTTCTGCAGTCAGAATGCGAAAAATATGATAACTATATGCAGGGAATCTCTGCACGCAGCAAACAGGATCTGCTGGATACAGCGTTGAGTATGAGAAAATTCATCTCGCCTTCCGACTTAACGGATTCGGATTTTTTGCAGGATTTTATCCGCACAGAACATGTCAGCGGCGTCATTGTTCTTGATCAGCAGCTTACGCCCCTTGCTCAGGCAGATATGGATGATCAGGATGCCTATGCATTATGGCATTCGATTTTCTCCAAAAACTGTATCAAAGATATTTTGGAACACCCTCAGAAAACCTATATTGATCATACCAGTCTGAAGCACCAGCCTTATGATTATGCTGTCATTGCCAATGATAACGGCACTCAATTGATTCTGTGCTATACATCTACAGCGAAACCGGCTTCTGATCCATATGAACTGACCATCAAAAATATCCTGATGAACAACAGTCTTCACAAAAATCCAATCCTTGCCATCACTGACGGAACTCAGGTGCTCTCCACCAACAATGACGCCATTGATAAACTGGAGGCTGATGTGTATCAGCAGCTGAGTACATCTATCCACTGGAATGACAAGAAACTCACCCGCTTTCAGTATGGGAATTCTATGTGGTACGGCCTGCGCCGTGTTTATGGGGATTACTTTGTCTATGTTGTTTATCCATCTGAAGAAGTGTTCTCTAACCGGACAGATTTTATTACCTTCGGCTTTCTGATCTATCTGGCTATTTGTGTCATTGTCCTGATGATCCAGCGGCACTTTGACAAACTCAGCATCCGCAAAATGGAAAAGCAAATCGGCATCATCAATGCCATCAGCACAAGTTATGCCTCCACATTTTTGCTGCATATTGACCAGATGCTCCTGGAACCAATTCATCCATCGGACCGTTTGATGCCTATTTTTGAAGCACATCCGAATCCGCACGATTTTCTCTTTGCCGTCTGCAAAAAGGAAGTGTCTGCCTCATATTATGCTGAAGTCATGCATTTTCTGGATCTGGATACCATTGCGGAGCGCCTAAAAGGACAGCAATTTCTCGGAGATGAAGTACAGGATTGTCATGGCGCATGGTATTCTATTCTGCTGATTCCGCAAAGCTATGATGACGAAGGCAATGTACTGGCCTTGCTGGTGACCACTCGTGATGTCACTTCCATGAAGCAGGCAGAAGAGTTATCTTTCAAGGATAAACTCACCGGCATGCATAACCGCAACTACATGGAATCCCGAAGCAAAAGCTTCGTCCGCTCTGATGATTACCCAGTCAGTCTGATCATGGCCGACTGCAACTATCTGAAGCGGACCAACGATACCCTTGGTCATGAATACGGCGATCTGCTGCTGCAGCGTATCGCCAATATTCTTCAGGAAACCATCCCAGAAGACAGTGATGCCATGCGTGTAGGCGGTGACGAATTTCTGATCATATGCCCTCACTGCAATCATGAGGCCGCCCATCAGCTGATTGCCGCCATACGCCAGAAACTCGCTGAGCGAAGTGATGATACTCTGACACTGAGTGTTTCCTTCGGCGTCTCAACCACTGAAGAGGGTGAATTTAATTTTGCCCAAGCCTATGAACAGGCAGATCAGGAAATGTACCGGGATAAACAGGCTTCCCGCATCCAGCGGTAGTTCATCTGCCTTTTCGTATTGCTCCTGATGGCTGAGATTGACCATTCATCCTAGAAGACAACATATTCCATTATCACAAACTTGGGGCTGCTGCACGAACAACCATTCATGCAGCAGCCCCTTTTTTTCTCACTGCTGTCGTAAAACCATATAGTGTTTGATTTTATTGATTCTTGGACTGTATGCCTTTGACATACTCAATGAATTCCTCTTCCGGCATCGGTTTGGCATAATAAAATCCCTGGACTGCATCGCACTGCAGGTCCTTGATGATATCTAATTGTTCCTTTGTTTCTACGCCTTCGGCTACCACTTTCATATCCAGAAGCTTTGAGAGAGTGATGACCTGCTCCACCAGTGTCTTCCCCTTGCTCTGGCACACATCATCAATCAGACTCTTATCAATCTTCAGTGTGCTGAATGGGAACTGATTCAGGCTGATCAGTGAAGAGTAGCCTGCACCGAAATCGTCTATATGCAGTATAAACCCAGCATCCGTCAGCTGCTCTGTTGTTGTTTTGACCTGGTCATTATAAATAGCGGCTGATTCTGTCAGCTCTATTGGAACACTTGAAAAAGGAATGCCGCTTTCTTTGATAATCTCAATATAACAGTTGGCAACATCTTCATGAAGTGCACTTGACCTGGACAAATTAACAGAAATCGGAAGCAATTCTTCACCATCATCCATTCTTCTCTTCTGCATATTGCAAACCTGTCTGAAAACATATTCATCCAGTTTGACGATTAATCCATCCTTTTCATAAACAGGAATAAAATCTCCCGGCGATATCAAGGATGTACCATCTTTGTACCATCGCACCAGTGCCTCTGCCCCAACAACTTTTTCCGTATCAATATCCACTTTTGGCTGGTAAAAGACAACAAATTCATGATTTTTCAATGCCGATTCAAAGGCATTCTCTATCATCTGGCTGTTAATCCGCCTGCGTCCCATTTCCTCTGTATAATAAGCGACATCGCAATCATAATTATCCACAATGGATTCTTCTGCCATAGAGGCATAATCACAAATAACAGAAACAGGAAGCTGTTTGTCTATTTCCTTGTAAATTCCGTATTTGACCCGCAGCCCTTTAACCGGGGCATTGACTTTCACCCGGCTGATGACACCTTCCAATTCTTGTTCAAATACCTTATCATCTTCCCAGAACAAACCGATAAAGGAGTTATTGCCTTTTCTGGCAACCAGTCCCTTCCCGCATGCAGTGCTGTAAACCGATGCCAGATAGCGAATCACTTCATCTGCTTTTTTGTTGCCATACATATGCTTGATTAATTTGAAATCAATGATTTTCGCCACCACTAAATGCATCGGCAAATCTGATTTAAACTTCATCATCATCTTTGCATAGTGCATGAATGCCTGCTTAGTATAAAGTCCGGTCAATTCATCATGCTCCACTGCCGCCAGCATCAATGTAGATTCTTTTAACTTGATGACATTGTCAACTCTTCCTCTGACAATATCTGCATTGTAAGGTTTTCTGATGAAATCTGATGCACCCAAATTCAAACAGGTCAGTTCTGCATCTTCGGCACTGCTTGCAGTGATAACGATCACAGGAATTGATGACAGTGCGGTATCGTCTCCGATTTTCTTCAAAAACTCTGTTCCATCACATACCGGCATCTGCATATCCAGTAAGATTACAGACAATTCTTTGTAATTCTTCTCCAGTATCTCAAAACCGATTTCCCCGTTTTCTGCCGTAAGAATGTCATATTTGTCCTGAAGAATCTCGCTCAGCATTTCCCGGTTAAGAGCATTATCCTCTATGATCAGAATTTTGCGTTTTCCGGTTGTAATGTCAGCGTGTATGATTTTCTCCATCTCATTTCGCCGTACATCGGCATCCTCATTGGCAAAAGCAAAGACGATTTTCTGAAAGTGATCTGCATCTCCGATTCTGGCACATTTCATATAATAATATGAAAGAACGCCATCTCTTTTGACCCGATAATGCACTGTAAACTGAGGAACCTTGCGAAGCTGACTGCATACGTGTTCAAAATCTGCGGCTGCTTTCATTTTCTTTCTGTCTTCCAAAACAACATTTTCTTCTATGTACTTCTCTATAGCGGCTTTGTAAGGCTGCTTTTCCCGCAGAACCTCTTTGACTCCAACCGCCTGATTCATATATCGATAAATTTCTATATTCTGACTTTCACAATCTACCAGATAAATATTGCTGAATTCATTGCCCAGGACACCGATAATATCATTCATGCCTAATGTTTCATTTGCCCTGTCTTCATGATTATTGTTTAAATAATCGTCCATTCCTATCACCACCCTATTATAACAATATCATCGCTTAACATATCGTTTAATCATATTGATCATCTTTACTTCATCTAATGGCTTCGACAGATGCTCATTCATTCCCGCCCTCTTGCTTTCCTCTACATCATCGGCGAAAGCATTGGCCGTCATTGCAAAAATCGGTATATGACCCGCATCTGCCCGCTTCATTGCTCTGATGGTTCTGGCAGCCGTCAGCCCATTCATCACCGGCATCATAACATCCATCAGGATCAGATCAAACTGATTCTCCTCTGATGCTGCAAACACATCGATGGCTTCTTTGCCGTTAAAAACAGTCGTTACCTCCATGCCTGCATTTTCAAGCATAAACCTGGCAATCTCTATATTCAGGGCGTTATCCTCCACCAAAAGGACCCTGGCACCGGATAAGTTTGTGTCTGAAATTTCTTTGTCCGGCAAATCAACGCGGTCATCATCTGTATCAATGTCAAATGGAATCGTCACTCTGAAAGTTGTCCCTGCATTCTTCTCGCTTTCAACTTCAATGGTACCGCCCATCATTTCGATCAGTTGTTTGGCAATCGGCAGTCCCAGACCGGTTCCCATATAAGCCGTCCGAGCACTGGTATCTTCCTGGGCAAATGGTTCAAAGGCATGTGCAATGAACGCCTCGCTCATACCAATCCCTGTATCTGAACAAATAAAGCGATAGTTTGCTTTGCCATTCTCACAGTTCAGTTCTTCTGCCGAAAGGTAAATCGAGCCGTTTTCCCGATTATATTTGACTGCATTTCCCGCAATATTCTGCAGAATTTGTTTTAAATGCAGCGGACTGCCGATCAGATGGTGCTGCTTAACCTTCGTATAATCAGCAAATACATGCAGTCCGCGAAGTCCTGCATTCATCTCAGCAATATCTTTTGTTTCCTGCAGCACATCCATCAGGTTGAATGATTGATGCTCCAGCACAATCGCTCCTGATTCCAGCTTGTTCATATCCAGGATATTGTTGACCAGATCCAGCAAAAATCCGGATGCCTCCTTGACCTTATCCCTGCATTCCTTCTGCTTCTCAGGATCGTCCGGGAAATGCTCGGCAATGGCGATCATTCCCTGAATGCCGTTGATCGGCGCCCGGATATCATGACTCATCCGGCGCAGAAAATCTGTCTTGGCCATATTGGCGCGGCGCGCCTCCTCCGCGGCTTCAACCAGCTGCTGTTTATATGCGATTTCTTTCTGCTTCTCACTGTCAATTCTGCGCACAACATATAAGGCATGCGTCGCATTGCCCTCGCTGTCTCTTTTCTTCACAATGATTCTTGCCCGGTTCCAGGAATTGCTTTGGGTTCGGTATTCAATGGCTATGCTTTCTGTATCTTTTAATCGTTCTGCCAGTGAAGAGATATCCCAAAATTCATGCATCACCTGCTGATATTCATCCGATACAATCTTGTTGAACATCTCATCCAGGATATCTGCAATATAGCCTTTTTTACCTGTTAATTTATGTGTTTCCTGCGCTGCAGATACTTCCTCATAGGTTCCTTCTGTCAAATCGATTCTGTAAATCAGCCAATAGATTTTGCTGATCGTTCCTATGATCTCACTGTTCAAAGACGCCTCTGCCAGCGCATCTTCCAGTTTTTTTCTTTCTTTGCTGAGTGCTTTCAGGCTCTCCTGTAATTCTTCATAATTCTTTGCTTCGCCTGTCAGGCAATGCATTCCCTCATCCATCGCTATGTCAATCCTCCGTGACTGCCAACCCATTTCATATCCTTCTATTGCATCCTGAAGGATTCTCTAATCCCAATATAATACTATCTTATCACAGAAAAACCTTTGAATCCACAAGAAATCCACATTATCTGCTTTCCATTTATTCTTCCGCTTTCTGCATATTTTCGGCAAAAATGCCATATCCTTTAGTAGGCTCATTGACAAAGACATGGGTGACAGCCCCCACCAGCTTACCATCCTGAAGAACAGGGCTGCCGCTCATCCCCTGAAGAATGCCATTTGTTTTGTCCAACAGGCCTTCATCCGTAATCTGCAGAACAAAGTTTTTGTGGTCGTGATTGCGTCTGTCAATTTTTGTGATCTCTGCTTCATAGCGCTCTGTTTCGCCATTCACAGTACAGAGAATACTGACAGGCCCTTCTGTCACCTCCTCAGGGTGAGCAACAGGCACGGCTTTCGATGCATCATAAGCCAGATAACGACTGTCTATTGTGCCGAAAATACCGCATCCGCTGTTATCATCAATGGTGCCGATCCTGTTTTTCTTCTGATAGTCAATGGTTCCCACAATCTCTCCCGGCGTTCCCTTCGAACCCTTGACAACTGACAATATATTGGACCGGTAAACCATACCATGACTAATATCCATCAAAATACCTGTATCTGCATCTGTTATGCCATGACCCAAAGCTGCAAACTGCTGATTGGCGTCAACATACGTAATCGTTCCTATTCCCTGTGTATCGTCCCGAAGCCATACACCGATCTTATAAACGTCTTCTGATGTCTCCACCGGGTTCATCGACAGGCGGATTTTCTCCCCCTCTCTCAATACTTCAAAGTTAAGAATATTTCCTTTACAGGCCTGAATCAGACTCATGGCCTGACTTGTATTCCTGATCTTCGTGCCATTAATACTCAGTATATAATCCCCTTTCCTGAAAACCGTCTTTGCCGGTTCCGTCACCTCATCAGCCAGGCTCTCCACCTTTCCCGTTCCCAGCACCATCACACCCTTTGTGTGAATATAAAGCCCCACCGGCATCCCAACAGGCATCACATAGCGCCTGTCAGCCACATCCGCCGAAACCTTCGTCAAACTCTGCCCCTCTTCACTCTTTCTCGCCAAATGCCAGTTCATCACAAACCCAACCAAAACAATCAGATTAACCACCAGCGCCGCCATCAGCCATACCCTGTACTTCCTCTTTCGTTCCACACCACCACACACCTTTCCATAAAAATAAAAACAGGGACGTAATCAGTTGATTACTCCCTGTTAGTATGTGATGAACCTATTCGATTTAATCTATTTTTTGGACCTCGCCAGATTTTTCATTTCGCGGGCATTCTGCATAACGGCATCTGTGATTTCCACACCGCCCAGTAATCGCGCGATTTCATCAACGGACGCTTCCTCCGACAGATGATGAATCTCTGTGATGGTACGCTGTTCCATGGTATTTTTTTCAATGACATAATGATCATCTGCCATGGCTGCAATCTGCGGAAGATGGGTAATGCAGATCACCTGATGTTTTCTGGCAATCACTGCCATCTTCTCGGATACTTTCTGGGCTGTGCGACCGCTGATACCGGTATCAATCTCATCAAAGATCAATGTCTCAATGGCATCTGCATCTGCCAGAACAGACTTCACAGCCAGCATGATTCGTGACAATTCACCGCCGCTGGCAACTTTGCCCAAAGGCTTCACCGGTTCACCCGGATTGGTTGAAATCATAAATTCTATGCTGTCCTGACCATTCTCTGTATAATGGCCGAGTGGTGTGCACTGAATCTCAAACTGCACATCCAGGAAATTCAGATCGATCAATGCTTCCTTAATCTTCTCCTGAAGGACAGCTGCATTGTCCTTTCGAATAGCTGTCACCCGATCAGACAGCTCCTTCAGCTCATTCTCAGCTTCATTCAGACGCATACGAAGACCGGACAGATAGTTCTCATAATCATCCAGCTTCTCTAGTTCCGCCTGACATTTTGCCTGATGCGCAAGAATTTCTGAAATACTGCTGCCGTATTTTGACTTCAGACGCTGGATCAGATTCAGACGATCCTCCGTCTCATGATAAACAGCTTCATCAAAGGTCAGTCCCGCTTCGTAATCTGCCAGTTCTCTGTTGAAATCATTCAAAAGCCCATCAATATCTGTCAGCATACTGATCAGACTGCCGATGGCCTCATCATATTTTTCCACAGATGACAGCTCTCTGAGTGCCCTTCCCACCAGATCACCTGCTGAAGAAGCACCTTCATATCCCGTCATGCCATGAGCCGATGCAATGCTCTCCATCATCTGCCGTGCATGGCTCATCTTACGGAAAGCTTTGTCTAAACGTTCTTCCTCGCCATCCTGAAGATTGGCATTCTCTATCTCTTCTATCTGATACTGAAGAAATGAAATCTCACTGAGACGCTTGCCCTCATCGGTAATCGCCCCGTCCATCTCTTTCTTCAATATCATATATTCCCTGTAGCTGTCTTTTAATGCATCTTTGACAGGTGCCATTTCTTCCCTGGCAAACTGATCCAGAATGGCCAGGTGTTTGTCTTTATGTAAAAGGGACTGATGTTCATGCTGACCGTGAATATCAATTAAAAGTGCAGCTGCCTGTCTGAGAACCGCCAATGACACCAACTCGCCATTGATTCTTGCCACACTTCTGGTGCCTGTAATCCGCCGAGATATAATCACTTCATCACCATCCGACGGTATCTCAAGTTTCTCCAGTTCTGCAAGAACCTGTGGATTCTTCACTTTGAAATTTAATTCCACAAGGGCATAATCTGCATCTTTTCTGATCACATCTTTGGAGACCTTGCCTCCCAGAGCCATACTGATGGAACCGATAATAATCGACTTACCGGCACCCGTCTCACCTGTCAGGATATTCAGATGATCTCCAAAATCAACATCTGCCTCATCAATTAACGCCATGTTTTTCACATGTATATTCTGAAGCATATATTTCTCCTCTATTCTTCTACTGACTAACGACTTTATTGATTCTGCTTAACAGCATCTCTACATCCGCATCGGCATGAAGGGCACACATGACTGTATCATCACCGGCAATGCATCCTGCAAATCCCGGAAGTTCCATGGCATCCAGTGCCGTTGCCACCGCCATAGCCATCCCTGTAGCCGTTTTCACGACAACCAGATGGGAAGCTTCCATGCTTGAGATATAGCCTTCTTTTAAAACCTTGCTCAGCTTATCATTGAGTCCCCGATCCCTGACGGACATCACTGCATATTTCTGCTTGCCGTCATGACTGTTGACCTTTGATAAGCGCAGTTCACGGATATCTCTTGAAATTGTTGCCTGAGTCACACGAAAACCGGCCTGATTTAATAAGGAGGCCAGTTCTTCCTGTGTCTCAATCTCATATTTATTCACCAGCTCAATAATCTTCTCATGTCTTTTTAATTTCATTATAATACCCACCTTTTATGCCGTGCCGATTTTGTTCTGAAGAACCTGGTAAAAGCTTCTTCCCTTTAATCTGATCAGCTGTGTTGTCTCCTGTGCCTTATATATCTCAATACGGTCTCCTGTTTCCAGCTCCTGTGCACTTCTGCCGTCAAAGGTTACCATTGCTTCCTCTTTCTGTGTCTTTCTCCTTCTGCCGATCTCGATCATGATCCGGTCTTCACCGGACACAACAAGACTTCTCGCCTGCAATGAATGCGGACAGATCGGTGTGATGACCATGACGTCTGTCTGCGGAAAGATAATCGGTCCGCCTGCAGAAAGGCTGTAACCTGTCGATCCTGTCGGTGTTGAAACGATGATGCCGTCCGCATTGTAAATGCTTAAAAGCTCACCGTTGACATAAATCTTCAGCTCTACAAGTCTTGAAAACCCTGTCCTGGTGATAATGACATCATTAAGTGCGATGTTCGTCTGTATCTTCTTCTGTCCATGATAAACGCTGCCTCTGAGCATCATACGCTCATCAATGGAACAGCTGTCATCCAGCACACTGTCCAGACATGCCGGAAGCTCACTTTTCTCAGCTGAAGTCAGAAATCCAAGGGTTCCGAGATTGATTCCCAGCAGCGGAATGCACCTGTCAAGCATCTCTCTGGCAGCCTGAAGAAGTGTTCCGTCTCCGCCGAGGACAAGTACACATTCTATATCCGCCGGCATATCGCTTAAGTCATATCGCTGATCCCCATCATCATCCGGTTCACTGATAGATTCCGGCACCCAGTAGGTACCTCCATTTTCCGAGATATACGTTTCAATCATTCGTGTATAAACAAGCTTTTTGTCTTTCGAATAATTCGTCAGCAAAGCAAATTTTTTCATTTGAATCCTCCGTCACTTAAGGAATTTAGCCCTTTGCCAACTCCGCATGTGCCCGCTCTACCACCTCTGCAGGATCTACCGGCCATTCACCAAGAGGGTAATCCTCTGGACGTTTTCTGATATAGACCAGGTATTCAATGTTGCCCTCAGGACCTTTGATCGGGGAATAATCCAGATTAAGGATTTCAAAATGAATGGATGTCACAAACTGAAGGATCATCTCAATCACTTCCAGATGAACGGCTTTGTCTCTGACAACACCCTTTTTGCCGACCTTCTCTCTTCCTGCTTCAAACTGCGGTTTGATCAGGCATACCATCCTGGCATCATCCTGCAGCAATTCTCTGGCCGGCCCCAGAACTTTCTTCAATGAAATAAATGAGACATCCACCGAAGCAAAATCAATCTTCTCAGGCACCTGTTCAGATGTCACATATCGGATATTCGTCTTCTCCATACAGATGACTCTCGGATCCTGACGAAGCTTCCATGCCAGCTGTCCACGGCCCACATCAATGGAATAGACATGATCTGCGCCATTTTGGAGCATACAGTCCGTAAAACCGCCGGTTGAAGCACCAATGTCCATACATACTTTATCTTTGACATCCACACCGAAAACTTCGATGGCTTTCTCAAGTTTTAAACCGCCTCGGCTGACATAGGGCAATGTATGGCCTTTGATCTCGATTTGAGCTTTCTCTTCATCAAAAGTGGTTCCGGCCTTATCCTCTCTGTTGCCATTGACAAACACATTGCCTGACATGATAATCGCTTTGGCTTTTTCTCTGGATTCAGCCAGATTTCGCTTCACCAGAAGTACATCCAGTCTTTCTTTCATTTCTATCTATCCATTCCTCTCAAACTCTGTCTCTCAAATTCGAAAAACTTCCTTATTCTCCGTCCATTTCCCTGCAGATCCGTTCAACGATGGAATCCGCATCCATATGAAGGGTCTTTTTCAGCTGATCAACCCCGCCATGTTCCACATACACATCCGGAACACCGATATGAAGCAGCCGAATATCTTCGTTCTTCGCTAAAATGTAGTCACCGCAGGCTTCCCCGAAGCCGCCTTTTAAGACATTCTCCTCCATAGTAACGATCCACTGATGATCCTTGGCAAGTGCATCCAGACACTCTGTATCCAATGGACAGACAAAACGAGCATTCACAACCGTTGCATTGATGCCCTTTGCCTGCAGTTTCTCACGAACCTTCACAGCCGTTTCAACCATACTGCCCACCGCCACAAGGGCCACCTTCTCACCTTTAAACATCAGCTCACTCTTGCCATAAACAATCGGAAGACGCATATCCTTGAATGCTTCACAGGCAGCGCCCCTTGGATATCTGACAGCGATCGGCCCATGATAATTATAAGCAAAATACAGCATATCATAAAGTTCGTATTTATTCTTCGGCGCACAGACCGTCATATTCGGTATCATTGACAAATACGACAGGTCAAAGATTCCTTGATGGGTCTCGCCGTCTGCACCCACAAGCCCCGCTCTGTCCACGCAGAATACAACCGGCAGGTTCTGTATACAGACATCATGGATAATCTGATCGTAGGCACGCTGCAGGAAAGATGAATAGACTGCCACAAAAGGACGCATGCCGCCTGCTGCCAATCCGGCCGCAAATGTCACCGCATGCTGCTCTGCAATGCCTACATCAAAAAATCGATCCGGAAAATGCTTCTTAAATGCTGTAAGTCCTGTACCGTCCGGCATAGCCGCACAAATCGTCACCACATCCGGATGCGCCTTTCCCAATTTGCAGATTGTTTTGGAAAATACGGATGTATAAGTCACACTCTTGCCGGCCAGCGGTTCGCCGGTGGCAATATCAAAGCTTCCCACACCATGAAATGCAGATGGATTCTTCTCTGCCGGTATATAACCGCGTCCCTTCTGGGTCACCACATGCATAACCACCGGCTCATTGAGCTTCTTCAATGCATTCAGTACACGCACCATTTCTTTAATATCATGCCCGTCTATCGGCCCGATATACTTAATTCCGAAATCCTCGAAAAAACCGCCCTTTACAAACAGCTGTCTGATGGAATCTTTGGATTTCTTAACACTTCTGGCCACAGAATCTCCCACGTGAGGAATCTGCTTCAGCTTCTTCTCAACATCGATTTTGAAATCCATATAGGACTCCCTTGTCCGAAGTGCCGTCAGATGCTTTGAAAGGCCTCCGACATTCTCTGAAATCGACATTTTGTTGTCATTGAGAACAATAATCATATTGCTCTTCAGATGTGATACATTGTTCAATGCCTCATATGCCATGCCGCCTGTCATCGAACCATCGCCGATCACAGCAACAACGGTCTGATCTTCTCCCTTCAGATCTCTGGCCCTGGCATAACCGAGGGCCGCTGATATGGAGGTGGAACTATGTCCCGTATCAAAGGCATCACAAGGACTCTCCTTGTGTTTTGGGAATCCGCTCATGCCGCCGAAGGTACGCAAACTGCTGAAATCCTCCTTGCGCCCTGTCAGCAGCTTATGTGTATAAGCCTGATGTCCAACATCCCATATCAGCTTATCCTTCGGAAAATCCAGGCACAAATGCAGTGCCATGGTCAACTCTACAACGCCGAGATTGGACGCCAGATGACCGCCATGTTCGCTGACAGACTCTATAATAAATGAGCGAATCTCCGAGGCCAGTGCATCATAGGCCTCCGGTTCTATTTTCTTTATATCATTGGCTTCATTGATTCTGTCCAAATACTCAGACATTCTTTACACCTCTATTATCTTCCGTTATTTGTTCCTGTGGATCAGATATTCAACAAAATGATACAGGAATGATGACTTCGGTTCTGTCACATCCTGCATGCCGGCCAGAATAGCCATAGCTTCCCGTGAATATTCTTCCACATCCTTCTGGGCCTGCTCCAGTCCGTAAACAGTTACCCATGTTGTCTTCTCGTTCTTCTCATCACTGTGCACCGGTTTGCCAAGCAGTGCTTCACTGCCGATCACATCCAGCACATCATCCTGAATCTGAAAAGCCATGCCGATATCACCGGCTGCCTTCTCTACGGCTGCGATCTGTTCTTCCGATGCGTCCGCCAGCTGTGCACCGATCATCATGGCTGCTTCAATCAAAGCACCTGTTTTCAATTCAAAAATAAAACGCAGTGTTTTCTCAGGGATTGGTTTGCCGGTCAGCTCAACATCCACAACCTGACCGCCAATCATCCCGTTAATCCCCGGTTTTGTACTGAGGATTCTGAATGCCTTCATCACACTCAAAAGCTCTGCATCATTTCTTGCATGATCCATGGCTTTAGCAGCCGTCTCAAAAGCATAGTTAAGCAAGGCATCCCCCGCCAGAATGGCCATGGCTTCACCATAGACCTTGTGGGAAGTTAGTCTTCCCCTTCTGTAATCATCATTATCAAGGGCCGGCAGATCATCATGAATCAGCGAATACGTATGGATCATCTCAATCGCTGCCATAAAAGGCTCTGCCAGAGCAATATCCGTACCACCAAAAAAGCGGTATGTTTCTGCCATCAATAAAGGGCGGATTCTCTTTCCGCCGGCCATCAGACTGTATCTCATCGCCGAAAAAATTGTTTTCTGAAGTCCCTCTTCTTCCGGAAGCATCCGCTCAAGTAATGCTTCAACCTCTGCTGTCTTCTCTTTTAATTCCTGTTTAAATTGCATTTTACAGCCTCCGGACTATTCGTCCCCTTCATCATCATTTCCATGAATCTCTATAATTTTCTTCTCAACCTTGTCAATCGCACCATTGCAGTATTTCAGAAGTTTGACCCCTTCCTGATACAACTTAAAAGCCTCTTCAAGGGGCAGATCTCTGTCTTCCATCTTCGCAACAAGCGCATCCAGCTCTTCAAAAGCTGTTTCAAGTGATTTTGCTTTCGCCATCCTGCCTTCTCCTTATTCAGCGTTTCTGTTTCTGAATCGCTGTTACTTCACTTTCTATTCTTCCGTCTCTGACATCCAGGAACAGGCGCTGACCTACCGTCACCTGATCTGCAGATGCAACACCATGCCCATCTTCATCGGATACATAAGCATAGCCCCGTTCCAATTGTCTGAGGGGTGATACGCCTTCCAGCTGCTGTGTACGGATCGCCAGCTCGGACTTTGCCTGCTCCAGTCTCCGGTCCATTCCAAGACGGAGCCTGTCCTCGATCTCCATCAGGCGCTGTCTTCGATCATTCAGTCTTGACTGAGGATTCAGATGTCTGAACGCACGTGCATAACTATCCAACCTCTGTCTGCATAAGGCCACCGCCTGTCCCATGGCACTCTCCAGGGCTTCTTCGTATCCCTGAATCTGTCCCAGCACAATCCGCATATCAGGGACTGCCAGTTCCGCCGCTGCCGAGGGTGTCGGTGCCCGCAGATCAGCCACATAATCAATAATCGTCGTATCCGTCTCATGACCAACAGCTGAAATCACCGGAACACGACAGTCATAGACCGCCCGGGCAACAATTTCTTCATTAAAGGCCCATAGATCTTCTATAGAGCCGCCGCCGCGCCCCACGATCATCACATCCACACCGGCTTCTTCCAATGCATGGATTCCTCTGACCACAGACTGTGCCGCGCCCTCTCCCTGCACTGTAGCCGGACAGAACACGATCTGCAGCCATGGGTTTCTTCTCAGTGAAACATTGATAATATCCTGTACAGCTGCCCCGGTTCTGGCTGTCACCACTCCCAGGCGCTTCGGATACTTCGGAATGTTCTGCTTATGTTCTTCATCGAACAAGCCTTCTGCCAACAGTTTCTTCTTCAGTGCTTCATAAGCTTCATAAAGCTTGCCTGCACCTTCCTGTATAATCTCACGGGCATAGAGCTGATATCTTCCGTCTCGCTCATAAACACTGACACTGCCGAAAACAATGACTGCCATTCCTTCCGTCATACGGAAATTCAGACCTTTCCTATTGCCTGCAAACATCACGCAGGCAATGGCACCGCCCCGATCCTTCAGCGTAAAATAAATATGTCCGGAAGAATGATACTTACAGTTAGAAACTTCCCCCCGGACATAAATATGATTCAGAGCAAAGTCATCCATAAACAGACTCTTGATATACTGATTCACACTTGATACAGAATAGACCTGCTTCCTGTTCATAGGCTTAAATCATCTTTGCAAGAACACCGTTGATGAATGCCGGTGAATTCTCTGTTCCGTAGCGTTTGGCCAGCTCTACGGCTTCGTTGATGGCAACGCTGACCGGAATATCCTCATCAAACTTCATCTCATAAACAGCCAGACGAATAATGGTCAGATCCACCTTGCCCATACGGTCTGTCTGCCATCCCACAGCATGTTCATTGACCATTCTGTCAAGTTCAGGAATCATAGCCATGATCTTCTCTGTCTTCCGGACAATATAATCCACTTCTTCCTGCTCCGGATCAGCCAGGTATTCAATATAAAGGTCTTCCTGTTCCTTCATCTCCTCTTCCGGAAAAAAATCCCTTCGGAATAATAATCTGAAAATATGTTCTCTTAATTCTCTTCTTCCCATTCGTTCCTCCACTGTATTCTTTCATACCAAAACTCAGAGGACAAACCTCGCCGTCTCTGTAAAGCCGGCAGATCTGCCCTCTCCTGATTCACTGTTCAAGTCAGACTATTCATTGTCTATCTTCACATCTGCTACCCGAATATTCACATCGGAAACTTTCAGGCCGGTCATTGTCTCGATGGAGCTCTTCACACGATCCTGAACAGCAGCTGTCACTTCAGGAATACTGCAGCCATATTCAAGGATAATAGACAGATCGACTCTGATGCCATCGTCCTCAAAAGCAATCCGCACACCCTTGGACAAAACCTTCATCCCCAGTTTGCTGACTAATTCCTTCTGAATATCTCCGGCCATGGCAGCGACACCATCTACTTCTGTTGCTGCTATACCTGCAATAATCGCTACAACTTCATTGGCGATCTGAACCTCTCCCAAAGGACCGTTTTCATATATTGTATAATTTGTATTATTCTCACGCTCATTTGCCATTGTGTCTATACCTCCATATTCATCTGGTTATGTCTATTATACCAAAGTATCCGCTTCTTGAAAAGTATATCTTTTCATATAGAAATGAATATTATTCCATGGTTGTAATCACGATATCCGACACATTTCTCTCTGTTTTTCGCGTCACGATATCCTCAATCTGTGCCCTCTGCTCCTCCGTGATGGAAGCCGCCCCGATAATGACATCTACAGAGTCATCATTGATGCTGACAACACTGTCTTTAAATCCTTTGGCATCCAGAAGTATCTCTGCGTCCAGTTCTTTTTCAGCCCTGTCCGTCAGCTGATTCATGCTGGCGATGGCATCCGCCTTCATATCCTCTGAAATCTCCGTATTGTTGATAATTTCCAGCAATGATGCCTCATTTCTGGAACGCACCTGCTCTCTGTTTAATTTTGCTGAAGCACTGAAAGCTCCTGCAGAAGCCGAGCTCGTAAGTACTGCCTCGCCGACTTTTTCGCCTTCCGGCGTCTCTGTGTCTGCGGCCGTCTCAGCCTGTGCCGAAACAGAGGCTAAATCCTCGTCGGGAAATGATGTAATGTCCGCCTCAGCATCTGCCGCAGCTTCCTCTGCCTGTATATTCTCTGCCTGAAGCTTCTCTGCTGTCTGAGACTCCGCTTCTTTTTTCACCGGTTTTGTCTGATCCGCGGTAAAATTCAGATAGCCGGCAATCACGATCATAATTGCCAGCGCTGTAATAATAATCTGATTTTTCCTGAAAAGCCGTTTCAAAATACCCTCCTACCTGCTGCTCATTTTTACTACTTTTATTTTATGTACCGGCACATCAAATAATACCTGCACCGCATAAGTAATTTCATTAACAACGGTCTCATCGCCGGCTCCCTGTGCAGCCACAAGTACACCCTCTATCTCCGGTTCCAGCTGCTTGACCACATAGGGACTGCCGCTGTCCGTCCGATCATAAACTGTCGATTCCGACCGGTTGGTATTGGCCGTCGTGGTATTTTGTCCGCCGTCTCCGCTCTGGATCGTTTTGCTTTCTGAGTAGCTTTTGTCTTTTTCAACCACCTGCTCACCATTGTTTTTCACCGTGATCATCACCTGAACCTCACCCGCTCCATCCACCTTTTCAAGGATTTCTTTCAGCCGCAATTCCATATTTGCAGTATACTGTTCTGCATAATTATTCGTTCTTTTTTCTGTTCCAGTCACAGATTCCGGTGCCTGATCCTCCGCTTCTTTGCTTTTGCCGCCCACCGGCCAGGCAATCACAAGTATGAGAATACCGAATAACGCCAAAAGCATCCATCTGTCTCTTCGTTTCTTTTCCCCACCTTCTTTATTTGTGAACTGCTGCCACAGCATCTTTAAATCTATCATTCACGACGGCCTCCCACCAGAGCTGATCTGATAACTACTGTCTGTCGAGCAGTGTCTGACTGTCCGACAAATGAATACGGCTTTCCTGTATGCCCAATTGCCGACTGAGATTTTTTTTCAGACGAGTGACGTCACTGCTCTCTGACTGTCTGCCATTTTCTTTCGTCACCGTTAACACCAGATCTGTTAGGCAGCCATAACTGCTGCTTTCCGGATCCTCATTCACTGAAAATGTAATTTTCTCTGCACACAGTCCTTCTGAACGTGCCTGTGCCTCAATCTGCTCCGTTACCGCCGACTTGTACTGGGCCATATAATAATCACGATACTCCTGCTCCAGTGCGTAATCTGCCTGATATTCCTTACTGCTTGTTCTCAGATTTTCGAGAATACAGATGACCTCACTCCCCATGCCGCCGCGCACGATCCGAAGCAGCGGTGTGCTGATCATCAGAATAAGGATCAGCCCTGTACACATATGAAAATATCTTTTATATTGAGACGGGATCAAATGCTCCATGTAGCTGCACAAAATCATAAACACTGCCAGTTTTTTTACCCATGCCAACAGCTGTTCCATTTTTCCTCCTTCAGATATCAATCACTGAGGCAGCATTGCAGACAACAGCCAACGACAGAATAAACATCAGGACACAGCCGATCAGAACCTGAAGGAGCATTCCGACTCCCTGCGTCATAGATTCCATGCCGTCTAACAGCCGTTTATCTGTCACCGGCTGTATAACAGCCTGTACGACTTTATAAGATAAGAAAACCATACAGACTCTGACCACAGGGACTGCACAGATCAGAAGAATCACAATCAGGCTTCCCATTCCGAGAACATTGCGTATGAGTACCCCCGATCCGATCACGGCACCCAGGGCTGTATTCATCGCTGCCCCTACGCCGGGAACTGCGGATATCAATTTATAAGCCGCCGTTCCCTTCGCCCGGTCTATGGCCGGCAAAAGCATCGTCTGTAAAATATTAATACCAAGAATCACACCGACAACGGTCCGTATACTCCACCGGATCAGCAGTGCCAGCAATTCACTGAGTTTTGAGAGATAATCTTCCCTCGATATGTGATTGACCAACGCAGTCAGCACATAAACCTGAATCAGCTTCATGATCAATGTACTCATCAACCAGTCTGCAATGGCAATGGCCGTCATCATCAGCTCATAATAAGCCCCTGAAAGCAGGCTTCCCGTTGTAAATGTTAACGCCGCACAAAATGTCGGCAGCAGAACTTTCATGAATCCTGTCAATGACTTCAGCACATTCGTGATTATGGCAGCGGTCATCATAAACGACGTCATCATCAGTGTCATCAGTAATGTATACGTCAGATAAAATCCAGTCTCTGCCACCTGCTCTTTTGAAAACGCCATGGCAAAATTCGTAAAAATTGCACTTATAACAGCAAAGCAGGCAATTTTAAACAACATCTGCTGATTCTCATAAATGCCGCCTGCGATCTGCTCTTTGATCATCTTCCCAAGCAGCTGTCCGGCACTGTCAAGACTCCCTTTCATCAAAGCCTGCAAAATTTCTTTAAAGGATATGGATGATTTGACAGTCATTGCCTCCGATACAGCTTTTTCTATATCCGAAAAATCTCCCAGCATGTCCAGAGACATCTCTGCCTGATTTCCTGCTGCTGTTTGATCCTCTGCTGTTGTCTGGCCTTCTGCTGCTATCTGGCCTTCTGCTGCTGTCTGATTCGTTTCCTTCCTGCTGCCGGTTTCTGTCTGATCTGCCGCTTCGGCCGCCATCATTTTCTCTGCCGCAGCCGCCTGCACTTTTTCTGTCGGTCCGGCGATGATGATCCATGAAGCGATTCCCAGGATCAGAATGAGGTGTCCCGTCTGATATAAAATTTGTTGTCTGAAATTCTGTCTCATTCTCCCACTAAGACGCCGCGTCCGCATTCATGCTCCCATAAATTCCGTGATGGCACTCATCAATGTCTGAAGTACCGGAAGACTCATTACAACAATCGTCAATTTGCCCAGAAGTTCAATCTGTGACGCAATGGCCTGATAGCCGGCATCTTTACAAATACAGGAGGCAAAATCACAGATATAGGCAATACCGGTAATCCGCAGCAGAATTCTAATATAAACCGGGCTGACGGACAGATAATCCCCCAGTGTTTCAATACTCCCTGTAATTTTCTGAAGACAGATCAGTGCAAATCCAAAAATAAAAATGCCGGCTCCGATGCTGATCATAGAACTGTATTCCGGCCGGACAGATTTCATATATAAAGCCAGCATGGCGGCCGCAATTCCCATGACAGCTGCTTTGATCACTTCCATTCATCTGCCTCTTTCACAATGCAAAAAGTTGTTGAATTGTCTGAAACAATTCATAAATATACGGAACAACCCACATCAATACAAGAATAAGACCGGCAAGACTTGTCAAGAAAGCCTGATCATCCCTGCCGGAATGTTTTAACACCTGATTCAACACGGAAATAAGGATGCCCACGGCTGCTATTTTAAATATTACATTGACTGTCATACCGGACCTCCCGGAAAAATCATATTAACCACCAAAAACGATCATATCAGCAAAATCATCACAAAAAATCCGGACAGAATTCCAAGTGTCATACTAAGTTTCTGCTTCTGGGCCAAAGATTTATCAAGGCATGCCATCCTGTTCTCCAGCAATGCCATACATCCCTCCAGCGCAGATAACTGCATCTGACTGTCCAGATACCCCATCTGACTTCCCAGATCCAGAAATATCTTTTGATCCTCCTTCGTCAAGCATGTCTGTTTTAAATGTTGATCACAGCATTCCTGCCATAGTATTTTTAAAGACTGACCTGTCATCTGCCGCATCTGTTCCGAAAGGGCCTCATAAAAATCCGAAAAAGGTTTCCCGCATCGTCCTGCCGTCTGACTGATTGCTTCCGGAAGTTCCGCTCCTGTATAGCGGATTTCCCCATGGAGAATCAAAAGAGACTGTCTCATCTGCAGCATCTGCTCAATGCGCTTCCGACACGATCTCCCGACAGCCAGTCCCGTTCCCCCGCATCCCATCATCACACAGATGGCTCCGATCATTTTGATAAAGATAATCCCTGTCTGCATTCAAAATGGCCTCCACATGACCGATCTTTTTTCTCCGGTCAAGCATCACATACCGTTCAAATACTTTTCTCTCCATCAGCTTTTGAAGCACCGGACGCAGTTCAAGCTTTTCAACTGAATCCCCATGGGCTGTTGCCAGTAACTGACAGCCGCAGTTGATGACAGACTCGATGGCCTGCAGATCTTCCCTGCTGCCAATCTCATCTACAGCCAGCACCTCCGGGTTCATGGATCGAAGCAGCATTTCCATTCCTCTCACCTTCGAGCAGGCATCCAGTACATCTGTGCGCATCCCCACATCATTCTGTGGGACTCCGCGGTAGCAGGCTGCAATCTCTGAACGCTCATCCACGACACCTACTCTCCTGCCTTTTCCGAACTTGCAGCCATTTGAGAACTGACGGATCACATCCCGAAGCATCGTTGTTTTTCCGCATCCCGGAGAAGACAGGATTAATGTGTGACACGGACGCCCATTTTCGTACAGCCAGGGCATCAATAAATCCGCACAGCCCTGCACCTGATGTGCCAGACGCACATTTAAAAATGTAATAGGCCGAATGCTTCTGATTCCCTTCTGATCGGACAAAACCTTACCCGCAAGACCAATTCTGTGCCCGCCCTGAATGGTCAGAAATCCCTGACGTATTTCTTCCTCATAAGCATAGATCGAATAATGGCTGAGAAAAGTCATTGTCTCCTGAATTTCCTGTGCCGATACTCGATAAGCCTGTTCTGTTTCCATTACAAATCCGCTCTCATTTCCAACGAGACACTCTTCATTATTATACAAGAGCATCAGCGGTCTTCCTGCCCTCAGGCGGATTTCCTGCAATTGATCAAATTTCATGGGCAAAGCCGTTAATAATTCCCGTATATGAACAGAAAAAATCTTCATCAGCTGCGCTTTTCTATCCATTGGCATCACCTCTGGTAAGAAATATATTCAGCTGATGAAGATTTTATGATTGGTTGTCTCTTTCACTTATGACCGGATACCATTAACGATCCCATTTGTCGCAGAGATTGTTGATCTCGTTGGTAAATCTTGTCAGATCCTTGTTGGTTCCACCTTCATTGTGGCGGATGACGAGCATCAGGCGGCGTCCTGCATTGAGCAGACGTTCAAAGACTGTCGCTGCTTTGCGCTGCATCGCTTTCTTCGGCGCAACGCGTACCGGTTCCGGAGCCTGCAGGCATTCATTGGTCAGCAGATCATATTCCGCACCTGTATACGGTGCCACTGCATCAATCCCCAATTCGTCTTTGATCCTGGCTGCAAATACATCTGTCACTGTGTCCTCACCATGAACAACAAAAACTCTCTCCGGCTTCTTCTCAAAGGCTCCGATCCATTTCATCAGGCCTTCACAGTCTGCATGACCGCTGATGCCCGCCAGGGAAGTAATCTCTGCCTGTACTTCAATGGTCTCGCCAAAAAGCTTCACTTCCGTAGCGCCTTCCACAAGATTGCGTCCCAGTGTGCCTACAGACTGATAACCGACAAAGAGGATTGTACATTCCGGACGCCACAGATTATGCTTCAGATGATGACGGATACGACCGGCATCACACATACCGGAAGCAGATATGATTACCTTCGGTGTTGTGGATACATTGATTGCAATGGAATCATCGCTTGTAACAGCTGTTTTCAGACCCGGAAAACTGATCGGATTGATGCCCTGTTCGATGAGTGCCATCGCATCATCATCATAATATCCCGGTACATTCCTGTTGAAAACATTCGTTGCTTCCACTGCCAGCGGACTGTCCACATACACTTCAAAATTATCATGATTCTTTACAAGGCCCTCTGCCTTGATCTGTCTGATAAAATAAAGCATCTCCTGAGTTCGGCCAACAGCAAAGGAAGGAATGACCACATTGCCGCCCCGGTCAAAGGTTCGCTGGATGATTGCTGTCAATTCCTTGATATAATCCGGACGAGGACCATGGCTTCTGTCCCCGTAAGTAGATTCCATAATGACATAATCCGCATCCTTGATATAATGCGGATCTTTGATGATCGGCTGATTCGTATTGCCGATATCACCGGAAAATACAAGTTTCTTCGTCACACCCTGTTCAGTTACCCACACTTCAATGCTGGCTGAACCCAGCAGATGTCCCGCATCCACAAAACGTATCTCTATGCCTTCACACACCTGTATCTTCTCCTCATACCGGCATGGTACAAAATACTGCAGAATCCCCACTGCATCTTCTGTGGTATAAATCGGCACAATCGGCGGTATGCCCGCACGCTTGCCCTTACGGTTCTTCCATTCTGCTTCAAATTCCTGGATATGCGCACTGTCAAGCAGCATAATCTGGCAGAGCTGCTGTGTTGCTTCTGTTGTATAAACGCTGCCTTTGAACCCCTGATTATACAATAAAGGCAGCATTCCCGAATGATCAATATGGGCATGTGTCAAAAAAACATAATCCACATCAGAAGCAGGAACCGGAATTTCCTGATTCTCATAAAGATTCTTGCCCTGCTCCATACCGCAGTCAATGAGAATCTTCTTGCCTGCTGCTTCGAGATAATGCTTGCTGCCTGTTACCTCATGTGCTGCTCCCGAAAAAAACAGTTTCATAAAAAAGCCCCCCTTCTTTGGTAATATTATACCAAAGTAAGAGAGGCTATTCCATCATTTTCGTAATATTTAATACATTTATTCCAAGTTGTCTATGAAATATCTGCTTTTTCCGTCATTACATCATCAAAATGAGGCTAATTGTCCTGGGATACTTCTTCCTCCGGTGCCATGGCATAGGTTTCGATGAGTTCCCATATCTCATCACGGCCCTGCTTTGTCACCGCAGAATACGGAACAATCGGTGTACCTTCTGCTACATTCAGCCCTTCGCGAATCAGCTTCAGCTGTTTCTGAACCTGGCTTCGCTTGATCTTGTCAAGCTTTGTGGCGATAATGGCCGGATAAAAGCCGTTTTCAATGATCCAGCTGTACATATGCTTGTCATTAGCCGACGGTTCATGACGAATATCCACCAGCAAAAAGACCATACGGAGCTGTCTGGACTTCTGGAGATAATTCTCGATCATCTTGCCCCATTTAGCCTTGACAGCCTGTGAAACATTGGCAAAACCATATCCGGGAAGATCGACAATATAAATCTCGTCATTCACATTGTAATAGTTGATGGTCTGTGTCTTGCCCGGCTGCTGGGAAACTCTTGCATAGGCTTTTCTGTTCATCAGACCGTTAATCAGTGAGGATTTGCCCACATTGGACTTACCGGAAAAAGCAACCTCAGGATGCTGGTTCTCCGGCAGCGTACTTGTAATACCGCATACTGTTTCCAGATTTACATTCTTTATAACCATTCTTCTTCTCCTGCCAAAGCCTTAACTATTTGCTGCCTGCGCCTTTGGCATACTCTCCAGTGCCACCGGAAGAATATCTGCCATTGTGGATGCATAAACAAACTTCATATCTTTGGTGATCTCTTTGTCCAGCTCCTTGATATCTCTGCGATTTTTCTCAGGTACAATCACTGTGTGAATACCCGCTACCTTTGCAGCAATCGTTTTTTCCCGGAGACCGCCGATTGGAAGTACACGGCCTCTCAAGGTAATCTCACCTGTCATGGCTACATCCGCACGAACCGGAATACCTGTGATGGCTGAAAGCATGGCTGTTGCCATGGTCACACCCGCTGAAGGACCATCCTTTGGAACAGCCCCTTCAGGAATATGGATATGGATATCGTTTTTCTCAAAAAATTCTTTATCAATATTGAATTTGTCGCTGACAGATCGGATATAGCTGATGGCTGCCATAGCAGATTCTTTCATGACATCTCCCAGATGTCCCGTCAGTTCAAACTTGCCTTTACCCGGCATGACATTGACCTCGATGGAAAGGGTATCACCGCCCACGCTTGTCCAAGCAAGCCCCCGGACAATACCGATCTCATTCTTTGCATTTGCCATCTCATAGTCGTATTTTTTTGTGCCGAGGAAATGTTCCAGATTCTTCTCTGTCACTTTAACATTCTTCTTGCCGTCCTGCAGGATCATGCGCGCTGTCTTTCGGCAGATATCGCCCAGACAGCGCTCCAGGCCACGGACACCTGCTTCGCGGGTATAATAAAGAATGATATTCTCAATAGCTCCATCTGTGATCGTCAGCTGTTTTGCCTTAATGCCGTTGGCCTTCATCTGCTTTTCAATCAGATGTTCTTTGGCAATATGAAGCTTCTCATTCTGGGTATACGTATTGATCTCAATAATCTCCATACGGTCTAACAGTGGACGCGGTATCGTGGACAGACTATTGGCTGTTGCAATAAACAGCACATCTGAAAGATCCAGCGGCAGTTCCAAATAGTTATCTCTGAACCTGCTGTTCTGCTCGGAATCCAGAACTTCCAGCAGTGCTGAGAATGTATCTCCCTTATAGTCTGTGCTGACTTTGTCAATCTCATCCAGCAGCATCACTGGATTCTTCACACCTGCATGAGCCAGTCCTGAAGCAATACGTCCCGGCATGGCACCGATATAGGTTCTGCGGTGACCGCGGATCTCCGCTTCATCATGAACACCTCCAAGACTGATACGGACATATTTTTTGTTCAGCGCTCTTGCAATGGAACGGGCAATGGATGTCTTACCTGTTCCCGGAGGTCCCACCAGACAGAGAATCGGGCTGTCCCCTTTCTTCGTCAGAAGTCTGACTGAAAGGAACTCAAGAATTCTCTCTTTGACCTTCTCAAGTCCATAATGATCCTCTCTCAGAATCTTCGCTGCTTTGTCAATGTTCTTATTATCACGGCTTGTCTTGCTCCATGGCATTTCAAACAATGTATCAATATAAGTTCTGAGGACGCCTGTCTCAGCCGAATTACCGGCAGAAGCCTTGAAACGTGCAATCTCTTTCTCAAGCTTCTCTTTGACAATGTCCGGTGCTTTCAGTTGTTCCAGCTTTTTCTCGTACTCATCAATCTCAGACTGCATATCATCGCCTAATTCTTCACGAATCAGCTTCATCTGTTCACGCAGTACATAATCTCTCTGATTCTTCTCCAGGCGGCTCTTGACCTTGTTCTGGATATCCTGATTAATCAGAAGAACATCATATTCCTTCTCCATGATACGGCATAATTCTTCATACCGTTCACGGAAATCAATCTTCTCTGCCAGTGTCTGCCTGTCCTGCCAGCGCATTGGCATATTGGCACAAAGCTGATTTGTCAGTTTGACAATATCCTCTGCCTGTTCCATCTGTCTTGTGATCTCCGGACCAAACTTGGCACCGGCATCGATAAATTTCTGAACGATTTCCTCAAGGACACGGCGCATCGCCTCTGCCTCATTCTCGTTCTCCACCTTTTCTTCTCTGTCATGAATAATGACATCTGTCAGCAAATACGGAGACACAGAAATCATCTCATCCAGTTCTGCCCTGAATTTACCTTCTGCCACAACACGGACCATATTCTCAGGCATCTTGACGATCTGTTTCACCTTCGCCATAGCACCTGCTGTATACAAGTCTTCCTGTTTCGGATCTTCCTCATCCGGATCTTTCTGTGCCACCAGGAAAACCATCTGGTCTTTGACCATGGCTGCTTCCAGTGCTGCAATGGATTTCTTGCGGCTTACATCAAAATGCAGGATCATATCCGGCAGACATACAAGCCCTCTCAGTGCCACTGCCGGCATTCTGCAGTTAATATCACTCATCTCTTTTTCACCTTCTTATCCTTTGTTAATTTTTATCTTCTATTTGTCAATTTTCTTTTGTCAATTTTTTATCGTAAAAGCATAGAATTCTATCAGAAAAAGGCTGCCGTATTATTTCAACCGGCAGCCTTGTGAATTCTATGCGATTTCTCCGCTGTTCTTGCGGGATGACTTCTTCGTCTGTCCCTTCTTAGATGGGAGCTGCGGCTCACCGTGAACCAGCTCAGGAGTCGCCTGACCATCAACAACAGCTTTGGTAATAATACACTTCTCAACTGTCTCATCTGACGGCAGCGTAAACATTGTATCCATCAGAACATTTTCAACGATGGAGCGCAATCCTCTGGCGCCGGTATTTCTCATAAATGAGCGATGCGCAATTTCATGAACCGCCTCATCTTCAAATTCAAGATCCACACCATCCAGCTGGAATAATTTCTTGTACTGTTTGATGATCGCACTCTTCGGCTCTGTCAGAACACGAACAAGGGCATCTTCATCCAGCAGATCAAGGGTCACACTGACAGGCACACGACCTACAAACTCAGGGATCAAGCCATACTTGACAAAATCCTGAGGCAGCGCCTGCTTCATCAGCTCACTGACATTATGCTCTTCTTCCTTCACATGAATCTCTGCATTAAACCCGATGGACTGACCGCCTGTTCTTGATTCTACAATCTTGTCCAGGCCATCAAATGCACCGCCGCAGATAAACAGAATGTTCGTTGTATCGATCTGAAGGAATTCCTGATGCGGATGCTTTCTGCCGCCCTGAGGCGGAACGGATGCCACCGTACCTTCAAGAATCTTCAGAAGTGCCTGCTGAACACCTTCACCGGAAACATCTCTTGTGATGGAAACATTCTCGGATTTCTTCGTGATCTTGTCGATCTCATCAATATAAATAATACCTCTTTCGGCCTTCTCAATGTCATAATCTGCTGCCTGAATCAGCTTCAGCAGAATATTCTCCACATCTTCACCGACATAACCTGCCTCTGTCAAAGCAGTTGCATCTGCAATGGCAAATGGTACATTTAAAATCTTAGCCAGTGTCTGTGCCAAAAGTGTTTTGCCGGAACCGGTAGGTCCTACCATAATAATATTGCTCTTCTGCAGTTCCACATCATTGCCGGCATTGGATGTGATTCTCTTGTAATGATTATAAACAGCAACGGATAAAACCTTCTTGGCCTGTTCCTGTCCAATGACATACTGATCAAGGAAATTCTTGATCTCAACAGGTTTCAGCAGGTTAAAATCAGCATCATTCTGATCCTCATCCATCTCATCTTCGATGATCTCCATGCAGATATCCACACACTCATCACAGATAAATGCGTTCGGACCTGCAATGAGCTTGCGGACCTGATCCTGTGTTTTATTACAAAAAGAACATCTTGGCTGCTTCTTGTCATCAATACGACTTGCCATATACTACCTCTTTTACTTCAAGACTTGCCTATGCACGCTTGGTTACTACAGCATCAATCAGACCATAATTCTTGGCCTCTTCTGCACTCATGTAATAGTCTCTTTCTGTATCTGCTGCAATCTTCTCCAGTGGCTGATGTGTATTGGCAGCCAGCAATTCATTCAGCATACGCTTTGTGTACTGGATACGATCAGCAACAATCTGAATCTCTGTTGCCTGTCCCTGTGCACCGCCTGATGGCTGATGAATCATAATGGTTGAATGCGGCAGAGCCAGACGCTTGCCCGGTGTACCGCCTGCCAGCAGGAATGCACCCATGCTTGCAGCCATACCCATACAAATTGTAGATACATCGCATTTAATAAACTGCATGGTGTCATAAATAGCCATACCTGCGGATACAGAACCGCCAGGGCTGTTAATGTACATCTGAATATCCTTGCCCGGATCTTCAGATTCAAGGAAAAGGAGCTGTGATACAATCAAATTGGCGGATACATCCGTTACTTCTTCTCCAAGGAAAATAATTCTGTCTTTTAAAAGTCTGGAATAAATATCAAAGGCACGTTCGCCTCTGCTTGACTGTTCAATGACTGTAGGTACTAAACTCATCCTTATCCTCCTGTCATATCAAAATTTATAATTCGCATAAACCACAGGGCTGCGGCAAACTTCTCTGCGGCAGCCCTGCTATCTTACGTTATGATTATTCTGCGTCTTCTACAGTTGCTTCTACTTCAGTTACAGGAACTTCAACAGCAGCATCTGTGATCAAATCAAGAGCTTTCTGTGCAGCGATATCGCTCTTAATGTTCTCTGTTTCTTCGTCAGCGAAGATTTCTTTAACCTTGTCTACTGTCAGGCCATATCTTTCAGCAATGTTAGCGAATTCTTTCTCAACTTCTTCTTCGCTTGCTGTGATGCCTTCAGCTGCAGCGATTGCTTCAAGAACCAGTCTGTTCTCGATGTTCTTCTGAGCCTGTGGTTTCATCTGTTCAAGAAGGCCGTCTGGTGTCAGACCTGTGAACTGATAGTACTGAGCCATAGAAAGACCGTTGGACTGCATCTGCTGTGCAAACTGATCCATCATCTGTCTTGTCTGAGTCACTACCATAGGATCCGGAATATCCATCTCAGCGTTTTCTACGATCTGTCTGATGATCTTTTCCTGTTTTTCCTGGCGTGCAGCTTTTTCTTTCTGTTCTGCAATGCCTTTCTTTACATCTTCTTTGTATTCATCAAGTGTATCAAATTCAGATACATCCTGAGCGAACTCATCATTGATCTCCGGAAGTTCTTTCTTCTTGATTTCATGAACTTTTACTTTGAAGACTGCAGCTTTGCCTGCAAGTTCTTTAGCCTGATAATCTTCTGGGAATGTTACATTTACTTCTACATCAGAATCTGCTGTTGCACCAACAAGCTGATCTTCGAATCCAGGGATGAAAGAACCTGAACCAAGTACCAGAGGATGGTTCTCAGCTGTACCGCCTTCGAATACTTCACCGTCTACAGAACCTTCGAAGTCGATCACAACTGTATCTCCGTTCTCAGCTGGTCTGTCAACTGTGATCTCTCTTGCGTTCTGTTCCTGAACCTTCTTCAGTTCAGCTTCGATTTCTTCATCTGTTACTTCTACTTTGTTCTCAGGTACTTCGATACCCTTGTACTGACCAAGTGTTACTTCTGGTTTAGTAGCTACTTCTGCTGTAAAGATGAAATCTTTGCCTTTCTCCATCTGTGTAACGTCGATGGCTGGCTGGGATGTGATCTTGATATCCTTAACTTCTGCAAGTGCCTTGTCATATTCTTCTGGAATAACGATGTTAGCAGCATCTTCATAGAACATGCCTGCACCATACATCTTCTCTACCATTGCCTGAGGAACTTTGCCTTTTCTGAAACCTGGAATGGAAATCTGATTCTTCATCTTCTTGTAAGCCTGTGTAATAGCCTTATTGAAAGTTTCAGCCGGAACTGTGATTGTCAGTTTCGCCATATTATGTTCTAATTTCTCTACCTGTACACTCATGATATTAATATCCTCCTTCATCTATCCCGAAACCGGTCCCTCCAAAGTTCGGAGTCGGCCTGTTTTCAAGCGCTTATGGATTTAAGTATATTATACATCTGGGCATATGTAAATAGGGGAAGGGCACTTTTTTCTAAAAAAAGCATAAAAAAATGGCTGTTATGGTAAACCATTCGATCAAAAGGCCAGCTATCCCTGATGGAACACACTCTCGTTTGGAGATGAACGCAGCGGTACTAAGCCCCTCTTCGAGTGGCTAAGGACCGGCGTTCATCTGACAGTTCCATCAGGGATAGCTGGCCTTTTTAGTTGATTGGCTTACCATAACTTTATATAAAACTGTATTAATGCTTTTAATGGTCTGGATTTTCCAAAGTTTTACGATAACAGCTATTTTTTCATCAAGAACGTTCATCTGACGGTTTCGGCAGGGATTGCTGGCTTTTTAGTTAATTGGCTTACCATAACTTAATGTGAAGCTGATTCTTCCCGCCATTTCTTGAGTGCCGCTGAAAGTCTTCTGTCTATGTCTTTTCTTGTTGCCTCACACTCGTCGGGATAGTCTTTGGCAGCTTTGAAGATAAAACGCATCACGAATTTCAGTCCGACAGGCAGTGCCATCCGAAGCATGGATTCCGGCAGGACAAAATGGGTGCCATGTTCATACACAAGCGGTACATACTCACAGCTATGAGGCCGTTCCTTTAAACGCTGATCCATACGACGGATATATTTGCCTGCTTCCCAAAAGGAATCGTCGTCTGCGCCCACAAGAAACAATCTGCCCTTGATATTCTCGACTTTGATCATTTCCTCTTCTGTATGCTGTCTTGCCTTTTCAGAGTCTATGAACAGGCAGGTACTGCGTTCAATATCACCGGAACCTTTTGTTTCTTCCTCCACCTTCTGCCAGTATACCGGATGTGCATACACAAAAGGCATATACGGCAATGGCTTTCCCTGCCATGAAAGAGTAGATGCCCCGGGAACCGGCCACTCCCTGCATCCGTCTTTTTTGCCCTGTTCAAATCCCTGCCATACAAAGTCACTGGCTGTCAGGCCAAATGTCAGTGTAATATCCGAAAAATAAGAGGCCGCCGCGATGGCATCCATACCGGCTGTACTCATTCCCATAATACCGATTCTCCGATTGCCATTGTTCTTCAGCCACTTGATGGCTGTCTCAATTCTTTCCAGAGGATAATTGACATGGCTGTAATTTTTCTTTCCCGGAGACATGCAGAGCACATTCACACCGTTCCTGTGCAGCCATTTTGCACCGCACTTTGCCATATAATCATTGGGATCATCTCCGAACAGACCAATGACCGCGCAGTCCGCTCCTTTTGGATTTTCGTAATATGTTCCGTAGAAACCATCTTTTTCTGTATCAAAAAAATGCTTTTTCATGAATGTCCTCCAACGCTTCATCGCCATGTCCATCAATAATGGATATCATCAACTCTGCAAATCCTTTCGGATCACGAATCTGATACTGCATATGATTCATCCCATTGAAAACCGGAAAGTTTCCATATGGATAAGCCCGCATAACTGCATTCCTATACTTAATGTGTTCTTCCTTGCTTCCAAACTCCCAGAATGTATTTTTCTGCAATTCTGCCGACAATTCCGGGAATGGCTTATCCTCCAGACTGTCCGAGAGCTGTCTTTGCAGATTGCCATAAGTCAACTGCTTCCCCGCTTCAATGAAATAAGGCTTGATGGCATCATCATCACACCACATGACTTTTTTCAGTGTTTTTCCCTTTGACCAATAGAGACTTTTGATGGCCAGATACAGGAAAGGAACCATGATTTTCCGCGTCGTCTTTCCAATCTGTGCAAACTGTCCGCCGTCAAAAAAAACATGCCTGACAGGTATCTTTGTATACGTCAAAAATGCCATGGCAAGGTCTGCACCGATTGAGGATGCCACGATAAGTTCTATCTCTTCTATTCCCTGGGCTTTTAGGAATTTTGTAATCTGCCGGACTTCATCCGCTTTGCTGCAATATTGCTGCCCGGTACAGTAGACCGTCGAAGTGGGCATGATGCAATAAAACTTTTCAGCCAACTCCTTTGCCACAGGCATACTGCTGTCCCCGGTTACTCCCATTGCATGAAAAAACAAGATTGCAGGACTGCCATTATCACCGATTGTTTTAAATACCATCTCTCTACCTCTATCTGTTTGTCAATGTAGTTAGTTATAGCTCACTCTATTTTACCACAAATACGGCTTCCGGTATACGAGATTTTTCTTTAAATCTATTTTACCTTCGCTCCATCGCAGCTTCTTGCCAAAAATTTTTTCTCATGCTAAGATATAGCTGAAAATGACATCGAAATAGCTGAACATCATACTAATTTAAACTACGTTGAAAGGACCTTCCCATGCATACACTCAAGAAATTCATTCATTATTACAGTCCGTACAAAGCGGTCTTTTTTATTGACCTTCTCTGTGCCGCCGTTATCAGTCTTGTGGATCTGTCTTATCCCCAAATTCTGCGAACTGCCGCAAAAACACTTTTCACTCAGAATAAATCCGTGATTTTGCAGGCGCTCCCATGGATCGCCGCCGGATTATTTCTGATGTATGTCATCCAGAGTCTGTGTAAATACTATGTCAGTTATCAGGGGCATATGATGGGTGCCAATATGGAACGGGATATGCGTCAGCAGCTCTTTGAGCATTATGAGGAATTATCCTTTTCTTACTACAGCCGGAATAATTCCGGTCAGATGATGAGCAAACTGGTCAGTGACCTGTTCGACATTTCTGAGTTTGCCCATCATGGGCCTGAGAACCTTTTTATCTCGCTGATTAAGATTGTTGGCGCCTTTGTTTTTCTTTTCTTTATTAATAGACAGCTCGCCCTGCCTCTGGTTCTTCTTGTCATTGTCATGTTCTTCTTCTCTTTCCGTCAGAATCAAAAGATGCAGCAGACATTTATGGAAAACAGAAAGAAGATTGGCGATGTCAATGCCAGCCTGCAGGATACTTTATCCGGAATCCGTGTGGTACAGTCTTTCACCAATGAAGCCATTGAGAAAGAAAAGTTCCGCAAAAGCAATCACGCTTTCCTTGCCTCCAAAAAGGACAATTACAAGTGCATGGGAGAATTCATGAGTTCCAACCTGTTCTTTCAGGGTATGATGTATCTTGTTACCCTGGTCTATGGTGGTTATCTGATTGCCAACAATGCCATGACGGCTTCTGACCTGGCCATGTATGCCCTGTATATCGGCATCTTCATCAGCCCTATCCAGATTCTGGTGGAATTGATGGAAATGATGCAGAAGGGGCTCTCCGGTTTCAGACGTTTTCTTGATGTCATGGAAACCATTCCTGAAATCCAGGATGCACCGGATGCCATAGAGCTCACGAATGTCAAAGGACATGTCTGCTATGAAAATGTCTCCTTCCACTACAGCGATGATGAAACATCGGTACTTTCCCATGTATCCATTGATATTCCTGCCGGCAAATCCGTCGCACTGGTTGGCCCCTCCGGCGGAGGCAAGACCACCATCTGCTCTTTGCTGCCCCGTTTCTATGATGTCACCGGCGGCCGGATTACAGTAGACGGGCATGATGTCCGTTCCCTTACTCTGAAAAGTCTCAGAAGCCAGATAGGTGTTGTCCAGCAGGATGTCTATCTATTCTCAGGTTCTATTCGTGAGAACATTGCTTACGGTAAACCGGATGCCTCAGAAGAAGAAATCATTGCAGCTGCCAAACGTGCCAATATTCATGATTTCATTATGGAACTGCCTGCACAGTACGATACATTTGTCGGCGAGCGCGGAGCCAGACTTTCCGGCGGTCAGAAACAGCGTATCTCCATTGCCAGAGTCTTCCTGGAGAATCCTCCGATTCTGATTCTGGACGAAGCCACCAGTGCACTGGATAACGAAAGTGAACGCTGGATTCAGCACAGTCTGGAAGAACTCTCCCAAAACCGGACAACCATTACCATCGCCCACCGTCTGTCCACCATCAAAAACGCTGACGAAATTATCGTCCTCACCGAAAATGGCATTGCAGAACGCGGCACCCATGACACGCTGCTTGAGAAGAACGGAATTTATGCCGGTTATTACAACATGGCCTGATATTTTCAAAAAATACAATTGACCCATTCATTTTCACCTTGACTATTCTTCAATTTTTTTGTTAATATATAGGAGCTGCAAAACTAAATAAAAAAGTAAACAAGACAATAAATGTCACCTATCTACTGTCAGACGGATGGGCACATTTGTTGTCTTTTTTTATTGTGAGAAAGGATGTTTACAATGCCTAAAACAAAAGGAGAATCTATATTTTTTACAGCTATTACAGCATGGATGATGGTCTATGTTATGACCTTATATAACACAGTGCTTGCAATGGGAAGTTTTACAAACAGTGTTTTTCTAATTGCTCTGAAAGAAATGTGGATAGAATATGTTATCATTGCATTACTGGCCTATTTTGTATCGAGCCATCTAGCCAAAATATGTGCATTCAGAATTGTGCAGCCCGGAGACCGGCCTATTTTTATTATTTTTGCGATTCAGATATTCACTGTCATATGGCAGGTTGCCTTTGCCAGTGTGATTGGCGTTTATCACGGTTATGGTTTTACCGGCAATTTTCTGCCGGATTACCTTGTAACCTATTGCAAAAACTTCCTTATGGCGCTTCCTCTGCAGCTGATTATTGTCGGTCCGCTTGCCCGATTTATATTCCGGACAGTATGTGTAAAACACAGAAACCAGCAGGCAGACTAATTCACTCAGTTCACCACTTTTCAAATAACGATACCATTCAAATCTGCAGCCAATGAGTGGTATCGTTATAGTCCTGATGATACACAATTTTCAAATAAACTCTTTAAAATTTTACAAATCAAGTCTCAATTGATAATCCAACCAGCTTGCCTGTTTTGCCTCATGAATTACATCGCCCGGCATCGCATTGCCAATCAGAAAAGGTGATTTCACATCATGTTTTCTCATATTCATTTTAACCCGTCCTGCATCCGTATTGGCATAACAATACTTGCACAAATGGTCACAGGTATCATAAGCGCCAATATCTGCACCCAACAGACAGGCACACTGCCCGTTTCGTTGATTTGTTTTTCGCTTCGGTACATCCAGGTAAGCATGCAGTGATGTTTCGAATGTTTTCACCGCCATACAGCCAGAACAATCAGCACCATACACTGCCAATTCATCCCCTTCTGCACAGGGCCGTACTGTCATTCCATAGCTGCCCGCAATCTCAATCAATGCTTTCCCAAGCAGCAGTCTGTCCTGCTTTTGGACCTGCCGTGCCTCAGGAAAATTTTTCCATACCTTTTTGTAAATGTCAATGAAACTGATGATGCAGGATTTCGTATAGCCGGCAAGCGTCGCTGCCATCTTTTCAAACTCAACAATATGCCATTCCACTGAATGTTCTCCATCAATCAATATCGGGTCATATCGCCATCCCATACTGTCAACACCTACCAATTCTGATAATTGTATGAATCTTTCCATTACCTGCTTCTTATCAGGTACGTTTTGCTCTATATCTCTGCCATAAGGTGTGATTGTCACAAACCAATATTGCCCATACGGTTTTAAAATATCCATATGCGGCAGCATCGGCGCCGGATTCTTCGTACAGAATGCAATCAGGTCAACCACATCCGGTGACAGACTGTACTTCGTTACCTGACTCGGGTTATATGGATTTCGAACAAGTACATATTTCTCTTCAATCCGATTTACCAGCCATTCCGAATAAAAAGCCGGAATATCTGTCCGCATACCTGTTTGTATTATCATTGACGTATTCTCCATTTCTTTTTTACTGTTATTCCCGATTCTGCCTCAAAAAGATGATACTGATAAGCAAAACGGCACCTTCCACCACCGGCATCACCAGCCACAGGCTATTTCCGTCAAACAGAACCGGAAAGACCAATATAGCCGCACTGCTCAGAATCACATTTCTCAGCAATGAAATACACAGCGATTTCTTTACATTCAGAATAGACTGCAAATAATAGGATGTCAACAAATTCATACCCATCGGAAGAAATGCCGCAAAATACAACCGCACACCTTTCTGCGCAATATCAGTCATCTCCTCATCCAGATTCATAAAGATGGCACTGACTTTGGTTGGAAATAAAATACCGCTCATGGAAAACAAACATCCCATTACAAAAATGGTGACAAATGCCATCTTACTGATTCTCTGAATTCTGTCCCATTTACCGGCACCAAAATTGGTAGCAACAATCGGCTGAATAGACTGCCCTACACCTGTAAAAAGAGAATTGAACAAAATCACACAGTTGGAGATCACGCTGTATACAGATAATGCTGACTCACCGCAGTATTTCAAAATCTGGATATTGAACAGCAGCACAATAAAACCGTTGGCAAATTCATTAAAAAAACTCGGAATACCATTCGTAATAATCTGCATTACACTGGCAGCAACATGCTTAGGCCGAATAAATTTCAATTGATTTTTCCGACTGAAAAAATGTGTGATGCCGACAACGACCTGAATGACCATACCGATAGCAGATGCCAGTGCTGCTCCTCCAATTCCCATATGCAATGGAAAAACAAACACTATATCCAGCACAATATTAACCACTCCGCCGAGCAGCACTCCCGCCATGGCCCGGTTCGGGTCTTCATCTGCCCTCACAAAAATAGCCAGATAAAACATTTCTGTCTTATCTGGCTCATAATCATTCATTATGTCCATCCGGGAATTTCGCCAAATGCGAAACACCTTGCAAGGCACATTCCCTGTGCCGTCCGACTTTTGCTATTATAGCAAAGCTGCAGAAAATGTCAAGATTGAATTAATGACAATATAAACTGTCAATAGCCTTTACTCAGTGCCGTTCCGATATTCCTTCGTCACTTCCCAATAGCCATTTTTAGGCGAACCATGACGCAAAAGCGCACCATATTCCTTCAATCTTTTTAAATTCTTTTCAATACTCCTGCTGCCTATACTTAATTCTACAGCTATTTTTGCAGCAGACAATTGTGGTCTCTCTATAAGTAAATCCAGAATCATTTCCTGTGTCTCGTTTAATTTTCTTCTCCGTCCTTCTCCGTCCTTCTCCGGCCCTTCTCCGGCCTTCTCCGGCCCTTTCCTGATGTTTTCTCCGACCTTTTCCCCTCTAACCACTTTCATCATTGCGGTTTTTCGAAATAACTCCACCCGAAACATATTATCAAATTCCCGAATTTCCGGTTCCGGAAGATCATATTCTCTTGCAGCATTCAGTATTCTTCTTATGCCGCTGCCCCATGCTTCTACAAATCCCATCTGATTAAGAATATTTACCAATCCTTTATTTCGAATTTTAGAATGCCCATTCATAACTTCTTCATATGTCAATCCATTATACAGGCCTCCGGGAGAAGTCACTTCCAGCCGGTCATCATAAACAGCAACCTGTATACAGGATTCTTCTAGCAGATTACGGTGACAATGCGCATTGATAATCATTTCTCTGATGGCCTCCGGCGGAAGTTCATACTGTTCTTTTCTAACCAATCCGCCAATTGTTGCTCCGAGTCTTATATTTCGCAATACAAAATCTACTGCTTCTTCAATCTGCATATAAACAGGCCCTGTAAACTCCCGCTTATCCAAAAACACCGCCCGTTCTGTTCCTTTAAACACCGCACATTGTGTCTTTGAAAACGGAAAATAATCAGAAGTCAACAAAGCATATGCATTGGTTGCCAACAACTGTCCTTCGCTTTGTTTTAGAATTTTCCAATTGATAAGTTGTTCTTTTTGCACACTATGCTCTGCCATACCTGACTTTTTTCGAAAATATTCAATATCCCGGCAAAGTTTTTCTGTTGCACTTTCTGTAACCGGATACCCTACACATGTAAGTTCATCCCATGAAATTCTGGCACCTTCCATTTCCAATTCCTTAATTTTTTCTGGGAAGGCCTGCCTAGATGTTCCCGCTACACGTATATAAGTTCCCGTTTCTTTTCCTTTTGATCTCAAGTAATAAGGGCGATTTTTTCCAGCCTCTACCGATACGACAATCACTGTTTTTCCTTCCATTGTCTGCGGCTCTATATCCGGAATAATCTGGGGTATACATGAATCAGAGACTGCATTCGCAATACCATCCATCAACTCAAACAATGTATCATTGTCCACACCAATCACCCGATGTGATTGATCATCCACACCTACAATCAGCTTTCCACCCTGTGTATTGGCAAAAGCCACGATTGTCTTCATATACTTTTCACTTTTGTCCGGCAAAGTCACTTTATACTCAATATTCTTTGACTCGCCGGAAAGCAATACATATTCTCCTATACTAATCACCACCATTTACTTATATATCTCTCAAATAATCCTGTTTCTATTCTAGCATATCATTTCATCGAACGCTATTCTTAATCCTTCTGTGAATTCCAAATCTTTCGTGAATATCTTCATGCTTTCACCATTTTATGATATGTTTCGACATTTTCTCCCAAATAATACCTCTCTCTTATTGTCAACGTTTCCCTTAATACATTGCAAAAATAGCAGATAATCCCTCGACTATCTGCTATTAAAACGTTTATAACGCTTCCATATTTATTTCGCCGGCTCCGCATGCCGATTGTTATACACAAACATCAGTGCCGACATACCAAAGATCAGAACATATCCGAGAATGCTGATCCAATCCGGCAGCTCGCCGAAGAAGATGAAGCTCCAAATGGCCGCAAAAATAACCAGTGTGTAATCATAAATGGAGATTTCTCTGGCCGGAGCATACTTGTAGGCGGCTGTGATGCCAAACTGACCTACAGCTGCACCCGCGCCTGCACCAATCAGAATCAGAAACTGCTGCAGTGTCATCGGCTCAAAGAAAAAGATCATATACGGCAGGGCAGCCAAGCAGGAAAAGGCCGAAAAGAAAAAGACGATAAAAGGCCCTTTTTCACCTTTGATTCCCAGATACCGCACACAGGTGTACGCACCGCCGGCGCAGACACCGCCAATAAAACCGCAGAGTGCCGGAAAGGTGGCTGTCAGATCAAAGGACGGCTTTATGATAAACAAACTGCCGATAAAAGCAATCACAATGGCAATACACTGGAAGGGAGATAACTTTTCCTTCAAGAAGATGTAGGAAAAAATCAGTGTAAAGAAGGGTGATAACTTGTTCAGCATGGAAGCATCTGACAATACCATGTGGCTCAATGCATAAAAGTTACAGAAAATACCAATAGTGCCCAGTACTGCTCTCAAAATCAACGCAGGAAGATTCTCTTTCTTACAGGAAAAACCTGCTTTGCTTCTATATAATAAAACAAACGCAATGATCGCTGCCACAAGATTTCTAAAAAAACTCTTCTCGATAGACGGCAGATTGCCGGACAGCTTCACGCACAAATTCATAATTGAAAAGCCAAAGGCAGAAATCAAAATGCACATAATGGCTTTATTTTTTGTATTCATCATCCAAAACCTCTCATCTCTTATACTTTCTTTGCATCTCTTGCACTTACTTTGTCTGACGCTTATCGACTGTGCACTTTCCCGCCGATGCCGAAAGACTTTGTATTTCAACAATCTCTTCCACCTTCATCCTGCTCATGGCGCTGTTGTGATACCTGCCGTCATAGGTGACATCCTCGCCAAACCAGTCCGGTGCCGCAAAGCTTTCCGCTTCCTCAATACTCGGAAATTCAACTTCTGCCACAATGACACCCTCAAATAAACCGCTGAACACATCCAATTCAATGGTATATGGTGCCAAAGGAATGAGATAACGTCTTTTGGTAATAATATTGCCATCCGCTTTCTGAAGCAGATGCGCATACGACGCTGCATCCAGAGGCAGATTATATTCCTCTCTGGCCATCATACCGCCGCCTTTATACGTCATATAATAGGACTCGTCTTCACGGCGTACTCTGACAACAGGACGTACATTCAGATACGCCTGCTCAATCAAATGGCTCTTGTATTGTTCCGGATGTTCCGGCATTTTTTGAATTAAAAATTTACGCTCTATTTCCATAAAACAACTCAAAACCTCCTAATTATTCCACTCATAGTTTTTGTACGTCATTCACATACTAGTAACAGGATAAACAAAAACACTTCAAAAAGCAAGTCTTGTTTGTCCTTTCAGATACAGGATAAAGCGAACCAAAAAACGGAGGTGTCACAATGACAAACAATTCTAGTTCTACAATGGAAGTACCACAGGCAAAAGACGCAATGGACAAATTCAAAATGGAAGTTGCCAATGAAATCGGTGTCAACCTAAAACAGGGTTACAACGGTGATCTCACCAGTGCCCAGGCAGGTTCCATCGGTGGTGAAATGGTTCGAAGAATGATCAAGCGTCAGGAAGAACAGATGGCCAACGGTGGTATGCAGTAGCTGCCTCCCATCATTCATCAGCTGCCGGACGCAATCCTCTGCCATGGGTAACTATTTCCAACTGCAGTGAACTGCTGTCAGATGCAGCCAGCTCTAAAATTCAGCTGATGTCTGAAGTAAATGCCGGGAAAGCGGATCCAGAAGGGTCCGCTTTTTCCATTCTATAGAGATCGTCTTTCGCAGCTTACAAAAATTGTCTCACACAGCTAAAACAGCGCAAAAAATTCAGGGATGCTGCACTAAGACATACATCCCCTCATCGTTTGATTGCATTCACTTCTTCTGCCTGCTGACTATTCGTCCTCCTCGTCATCTTCAACAGCTGCTGCTGAGATCGCTGATGCAACAGTTGCAACAACTACCAGTACTGCGATGATAACAACACCAAGGATCAATGCAGGAAAAAATACTGACATAAAATCCATATCTTACACCTCTCTTGTGCCTGTCTCACACTGTCTGTCTAAAAAGTCTGTTCAGCATTCAGTGCAAATTACCTATGGACATTATAGCATGTTCCTCAAAAAATGCAAAGTTTTTTTATAAAACACTATTCAAGAACTGTTTTGCTTTTTCAGTTTTCGGACTTCCGAAGACTTCCTCCGGACTGCCTTCTTCAAGGATCATGCCATCTGCCATGAAGACAACCTTGTCTGCCACCTCACGGGCAAATCCCATTTCATGGGTCACGCATAACATGGTCATGCCCTGAGCAGCCAGATCTTTCATAACATTCAGCACTTCTCCTACAAGCTCTGGATCCAATGCAGATGTCGGCTCATCAAAGAGCATAATCTTCGGTTCCATGGCCAGTGCTCTGGCAATGGCCACACGCTGCTGCTGACCGCCGGAAAGCTTATTCGGATAGGCATCTGCTTTATCCGCAAGCCCGACTCTTGAAAGCAGCTCAATGGCTTTCTTCTCCGCATCTGCCTTTGAAACACCTTTCACATTGATGGGCGCGATCATGACATTTTCCTTGACAGTCTTATGCGGAAATAGATTAAACCGCTGAAAAACCATTCCCATCTCAAGCAGCATGGCTTTATGCTTGGCCGGCTCCATACTGTCAACAATTTTGCCATTCTCTGCATGACAGAATAACTGGTCATCAATAAAAATTTTGCCGCTTGTGATTGTTTCAAGGGTATTTAATGAACGTAAAAAAGTAGATTTGCCTGCACCGGAAGGCCCGATGATAACGATGACTTCTCCCGGTTCCACTGTCAGACTGACATTCTTTAATACCTTTAATTCTCCGAAATCCTTACACAAATTTTCTGTTCTGATAATCGACATACGCTTTTCCTCCTATTCATAAACCGAGTATTTCTTTTCCATTCTGTTGAAAATGAATGAGAAGAAAGCGGTAATAATCAGATAAATAACCATGGCCGGAATATACACAAGGGCCGTTGCCTGCGAAGATGAAATGGCTCTTGTCACCTTTGTCAGATCGGACAGGCCAATAATGGCTACAAGAGAAACATCTTTCAATACCATAATGAATTCATTGCCCACCGGCGGAATCAGACGTCTGACGGTCTGAGGCAGGATAATCAGCTGCATGGTCTGACGATAGGTCATTCCCAGAGCCTTCGCTGCTTCGTACTGCCCCTTATCAATAGATTGGATGCCGGCTCGGATATTTTCTGCCAGATAAGCAGCACTGTTTAACGTATATGCGATCAATGCAGCCACAAAGGCACTTTTGATGGTCAGTGCCGGATTAAACTGCGGCAGGCCAAAATAAATAAAATAAATCTGTATCAGCAGGGGTGTCCCTCTGAAAAAGAAAATATATGCACTGCATGGTTTATTCAGCAAAGGATTTTTTGACATTTTCCCCAGTGCCAGAAAAAAACTTAATACAAGACCAACAGCTACCGCTATGATTGTTATGATAATCGTCGTCCGTGCGCCCAGCAAAAGCTGCGGCATCCAGGTTATTATTTTATCCATCATTCTACTCTCCCGTTCTGTATTTTCCCGCCGGTATTTACTATGAATTCTGTTTTATTCTACATTATTGATCGGTGCATCGCTGCCGAAATACTTTGTGGCAATCTCGCCAAGCTTACCACTGTCTCTGACATCGTCAAGTGCTGTCTCCATGGCATCTTTTAATGCATCATTGCCTTTCTTAAAGCACATGCAAATTGGCTCTTTCTCATCGGACTCCCATACTGTTTTGTAATTGGATGCTTCATCCCCAAGATAATAGGATGCAACCACCTGGTCTGTGCAGACAGCATCCACACGTCCTGCCTTCAATTCATCAAAGGCATTGATCACCTTCTCATACTGTCTCAAATCCGTATTTAAACCATTTGCTATATATTTCTGTACCAGATAATCTGCTGTTGTCTCCATCTGAACAGCCACAGATTTGCCTTCCAAATCCTGAATATCTGCTATTGTGGAATCATTCGGCACAACAATGACCGGTGCATTGGCAATATACGGCTTTGACAGAAGGTATTTTTCATTACGTTCTTCCAGCCAGCTGACAGAAGATAAAATCACATCATATTTACCTGTGTCCACACCTGCGAAAATACCGTCCCATGCTGTATCGACAATTTCCAGTTTCAGTCCCATATCATCCGCCAGTGCCTGAGCCAGCTCCATATCAAAGCCGATCGGTGTTGCACCGTCCGTGTCAAAATATTCCATCGGCGGATAACCGATTTCTGTGCCCACCGTCAGAACACCTTCCTTAATGGTTGTATAGCCTGCTGCATCAGTACTGCCTGATTCTGCTGCTTCACTTCCTGCCTCCGACACTGCTGCCGCTGTCTCAGAAGCTGCTGTTGTTTCTTTGGATGCAGAAGAACCGCATCCTGCAAGCATTGTTACTGCCATCAATGCTGCCATTAACATCACTGTACACTTTTTCATCTTCAAATCCTCCTTAAAAACAAAAAAAGACAAAGACATCTATCCCAGACGTCTTTGTCTTTGCATGTTCTTAAAATAGCACCGTTACTTTAATTTGTCAATGCGTTTAAGTCATAAATTGGATTTTTATACCGAATTTTGGAAATAATATTCAATTACCCCTATTATTTGGAAGTTTCTGATTCTGTTTCTGCTGGTGCAACTGCCTTGGCATTCTCTTCAAGAACATTCAGCACTTCTTCATTAATGATCACCTGCTGCAGATACTTCTTGCTGTAGTCCTTCTCAAGTGTCGCTACGTCTGAATAGCCGCTCTGCTCTGCATACTGTGCAACCTTCTCATCATACAGGGCATCTACATCAATCTTCTCTGCCTTGGCAATGGCACATACAACCAGCATATTGCCTGCGACTTCCTTGCCGTAATCTTCAGCTGACTGATTAAACTCATCCTCAGTCTGATTCATGTACTGAGTCAGGAAATCAGATAACTCCAGACCGAAGTAAGAAGCATACTGTTTGTAATAATCTGTATACTGGGAAGCATACTGTTTCACCAGTTCTTCAGGGATCTCCTTGATCTCTGCATTGTCAACGGCCTGCTGAAGCAGTTCAGACTGTTTGCTCTTCTCTGCTTCGGATTCCTTATTCGCCTGAAGCTGTGACTTCACATAGGCACGATATTCCTTAACATTGGAAACATCATCAATATTCAGGCCTTTAACGAAATCATCATCCAGTTCCGGAACGATATCATCACCTTTGATATAGTTGACAGTAACATCAAATGTAACATCCTTGCCTGCCAGATCCGGGTTTGTCTTATATTCATCCGGGAACTTCAGCTTCAATGTTGTCTTGTCACCCGGCTTCACTCCGATCAGGCCGTCTTCAAAGCCATCAATAAATGTGCCTGAACCAATTGTCAGGGATGCACCTGAAGCTGTACCGCCGTCAAAGGTTTTGCCGTCAATCTTGCCTTCATAATCAATATTCACTGTATCACCATCTTCAACGGTTCTGTCTGTGATCTGCTCTGACGTTGCATGTGCTGTCAATGTACTGTTGATCTGGGATTCTACTTCCTCATCAGAAACGGAAGTATCTGTCTCTGTATATGTCAGGCCTTTATAATCACCAAGCTTAACCATAGATTCTACATCATAATCGTATGCGTATACATTCGTATCCTCTGTTTCTGTTTCCTGAACGGTTTCAGATTCAGATGCTGATTCAGCAGCTGTCTCTGTCTGTCCTGAAGCTGATTCAGTGCTCTCTGTTGAGCCCTTGCCGCATGCACATAATAAAACTGCCATGCCAAGGCATACAGCTCCAAGTTTTAAACTTCTCTTCATCATTGTATCCTGTCCTTTCATATCAATGATATTATTTATACCACAAAATCTGCAAAATTAAAAGCTTTTCTCATAGAGTTCACAGTTTGTTCAAATTCTTATATGTCGTTTTTATGCATCAAAGATTTCTGTTCTGCCTTCTACAGCGGCACCATAACAGCTGCCTTCCGCCTCCGGCACCACCTTGCCGTTGCTGGCTTCCGTCACTTCCTTTATAAATGCCTGGAACTGTTCATCCGGCACAAGCAGCTGCATCTCCACACCATCTGTATAAAGGGTGTCGAGAATCATAAGATTCAGTTTTGCTGCCAGATACTGCATTTTGCCAAGCATTGTATAATCCATACACATCCGCACTTTCCGGCAAAGATGCTTCTCAATGATGAGACTCTCACGAAGGCCTTCCTGGACAGCCGCAGAATAAGCCCTGACAAGACCGCCTGTTCCAAGAAGGGTGCCACCAAAATAACGCGTTACCACAACCACTGTATTCTTCAGCTTCTGCCCCATCAAAACATCCAGCATCGGTTTGCCTGCTGTCTGTGCCGGCTCTCCATCATCACTGCACCTGGCAGTTTCATGGGGAATACCAACCGTAAAGGCATGGCAGTTATGCCTTGCATCCCAATATTCTTTTTTGATCTTCTCAACAAAGGCCAGCGCCTCTTCTTCTGACTCCACATGGGCTACATGGGCGATAAAACGGGATTTCTTTTCAACGATTTCACCCATTCCGCCTCTGTATACTGTTTTATATGATTTGACTCTGTTCTCATCTGCCATTCTATCTACATCCTTACTTTATTTCTCTGATTGTTTTCCAATCGCAATGTAAGTATATCATCTCTTTCAAAAAAGCGCTATTCCTTTTATATTCCGAAAAATTTCACTTTATTTCAAAGAGCTTATTTGCTATAATGATAGGACGAAGGAGGTTAAGTAATGGATTACAGTAAACACAATAACGAAAAGAAACGCAAGAAAATCCGTTCCAACGCTGCTAAATCCAGGAAAAAAGTAAGTTTTAATATATTCCGTTTCACGGTACTTGCCATACTGCTTATCATTGTTGTCGGTGCAGCAGCTGCCATCGGCGGTTTTAAGGGCGTCATTGACAGTGCACCGGATATTTCAGCAAGCGATGTCATGCCAAACAAGTTAAAATCTGTGATGTACTATCCGGATGGTCAGGAAGCCGTCGAACTTGTAGGCGCGCAGTCCAACCGAACCATTGCCTCGATCAAGGATATTCCAGACTGTGTTCCTCAGGCTTTTATTGCAATTGAGGATAACCGTTTTTACGAACACAACGGCATTGACCCGAAAGGTATCGTCCGTGCCCTTTTTGTCGGTCTTTCACACGGCGGCAATTTCTCCGAAGGTGCCAGTACGATTACCCAGCAGTTGATCAAGCTGACTGTTTTTGACGGCGGTGCCGAAACAGATACGATTCAGCGATTCAAACGTAAGTTTCAGGAATGGTATCTCGCTCTCAAGCTTGAGAAAGAGATGAGCAAAGACGAGATCATGGAAGCTTACCTCAACACCATCAACCTTGGCCGTGGTGCCTATGGTATCGAAGCTGCATCTGAACGTTATTTCAATAAGAAATGCAGTGACTTGACAATCTCTGAAGCAGCAGTAATTGCTGCCATTGCCCAATCGCCGTCTTACAACAATCCCATCGACGGTCAGCAGGTCAACGCCCAGAGACGTGACAAGATTTTGAACAACATGCTTACGCTCGGTTTCATCAATCAGCAGCAGTATGATGAGGCAAAAGCCGATGATGTTTATTCCCGTATTACTGAAGTCAATGAGATTACCAAGGACAAGGAAGTTATTTATACATGGTTTGAAGATGCAGCCATCGATCAGGTATTGAAGGATCTTCAGGAGAAGCTTGGCTACACTTCTGCGGAGGCCAATAACGCACTTTACAGCGGCGGCCTTCAGATTTATCTGACACAGAACCGCCATATTCAGGATATCGTTGACCGCTATTATAATGACGATGACAATTTCCCGTCTACAGAATACCGTCTCCACTGGGCATTGACCTACAAGGACGAAGATGGCCAGGAAGTCAATATTGATGAGAATTCCCTGCAGAGCTATTATGGGGCTGATGACTGTGATCTTCTCTATGACAATGAAGATCAGGCCAGACAATCTATTGCAGATTTTCTTGAAGCCAAGGGCATTACTGATGACGATATCATCGCCCAGAGCTTTGATATGACCGTACAGGTACAGTCCTCATTTGTTCTGATGGATCAGTCCACCGGTTATGTATTGGCCTTAAGCGGCGGCCGCGGTGAGAAGAAGACAAGCCGAAGCTTTAACCGTGCGACCCAGTCCACCAGACAGCCTGGTTCTGTATTCAAGACAATCGCTGTTTTCCTTCCTGCTCTGGATTCCTGCGGACTTTCGCTGGCATCTACCAAGGAGGATGAACCTTATACAACACCTGATGGTTATCAGCCATTTAATACCAACGCCAATTCCTATCAGGGAACGACAACCATCCGCGAAGCTATTACTTACTCCATGAACGTTGTAACAACCAAGTGGCTGGTAGAAGATGTCACACCGAAACTCGGTATCCAGTATCTTGAGAATCTTGGCATCACTACCATGGATGAGGAGAATGATGCCTATGCACCATTAGGTCTCGGCGGTATCTCCAACGGTGTCACCAACCTTGAACTGACAGGTGCCTACGCAGCCATCGCCAATGGCGGTGTCTACACTCAGCCGATCCTGTACAGCAAGATTCTGGATAAGGACGGCAATGTTCTTCTGGACAATGTTCCGGAGAAACATACAGCCATGAAAGATTCTACAGCATGGCTTCTGACAAGCGCTATGGAGGATGTTGTATCAAAGGGTACCGGTACATCTGCCCAGATTGACAATTACGGCATTGCCGAAGCCGGCAAGACAGGTACAACCGATGACTACAAGGATTTATGGTTTGTGGGCTACACACCGTATTATACAGCCGGCATCTGGTTTGGCTATGATGACAGTACATTGATGCGTTATCGTCTTGGCTACAATTACAACGCCCACAAGGTGCTCTGGAAGAATATTATGAACGAAGTTCTGGAAGGCTACGAAGACAGAGATTTCGTTATGCCATCCGATGTAGAAAAACTCCGGGTATGCAGCACAACCGGATTGCTTGCTTCCTATGGATGCCCTACCATTACAGAGTATTTTGCCAAGGACACAGCTCCAACAGAATACTGCAGCAGACACAGCTACCGTTACTATAGAGATGATGATGACGATGACTCATCCAGCAGCTCAGGAAGCTATTCCGGAAGCAGTTCAGGAAGCAGTTCCGACAACAGTTCCAGTGACAATTCCGGTGATAATTCCGGTGATAATTCCGGCGGCAGCTCCGGCAGTGACAATTCCGGTGACAACTCCGGAGGCAGCAATTCCGGCGACAACTCCGGCGGTGATAACTCCAGCGGCGACAATTCCGGCGATAACTCCGGCGGTGATAATTCCGGTGATAACTCCGGTGACAATTCCGGTGATAACTCCGGTGACAACGAATAAACAGTTCTAAGCTGTTCATTTGACCAAGTACGAACGAAGGGGATATGGTTTCATTGAAACCATATCCCCTATTTTTGTCTTACTTTTTATTTTTAGAATTGAAGATCAGTGATGCCAAAAAAGAAAATACTAACGAACCGCTGATTCCCACAGCCGATGCCGTAAAACCACCTGTAAAGAGCCCGAAAAATCCCTGACTATCGATGGCTTCCTTAACACCTTTCCATAGATTATAACCAAATCCCAGAAGAGGTACCGTCGCTCCTGCCTGACCGAAATCTACAATCGGCTTATAGACGCCCAGCATTCCCAGAATCGCCCCGGAGCATACCAGTAAAACCATGATTCTTCCGGGCATCATCTTTGTTTTCTCCATTAGCAGTTGCACCAATGCACATATGATGCCGCCTGTGATAAATACTTTAAGATAATCAAAAAGCATTTTATTCTCCTCCTTTTTGCAAACCGAATCTATTTGCTCTTAGTATTCAGAAAATAAAATGCTTTTATTCATGTCATTTTTTTATCTTAGAAATCTCTGATCTTGTCATCAGACTCATCTGTTGTCTTGTCAATCTTTCTGATCTGCACATCATAGCCGTACTTATCATTGACCTGCACGTGTACTGTATCACCCACACGATGTCCCATCAGCGCTTTGCCCACCGGTGAATCAATACTGATCATACCATGCAGTACATCCTCACGGACGGTTGTTACAATACGGTATACTTCTTCTTCATCTTCATCCTCAAAGTAAACTGTGACGGTATTGTTCAGACCGACTTCATCCTCTTTCGAACGATCTTCAATCACTCGGGCCGTCTTGACCATTCTTTCAAGATATCGGATCCTGCTCTCATTTCGATTCTTTTCTCTCTTCGCTGCCTGATATTCAAAATTCTCGCTGAGGTCGCCCTGTTCTCTGGCTTCTTTAACAGCTGTTAACGCATCCTTACGGACAACCACCTTACGATATTCGATTTCTTCTTTCATCTTCTGAATATCTGCTTCGGATAAATCATCATACATCTTCTAACACATCTCCATTATCAATTTTGCATGCCGCTTTCTTTGATAGATTTTACCACATCATAAAGTTCCGTCAAGACCGCAAGCATATTTTTCAATAGCCGTTATCACATACTGCCCCTGCCAAAGCATCTGACGACATGTCATTCCGGATAACATTTTCCCCGGAACACACTCAGTATCCGAAAATGCAGCAAGTCCTTTTCCTGTCATTTTGATCATTGCTTCTTTCATCGTCCAGACACGCATGAATGCCTCGTCCTGCCTGACATCACACTGTAACTGTATATAAGCACGTTCCGCTTCTGTCATCTTCCGAAGGACACTCCTGGGATACGGCTTGATTTTTTCAGCATCAATTCCCACAGCTGCCTCCCCCACGGCGCATACCACTAATCCCTTTGTATGACTGATATTAAAATGCATGTCCGGCAATTCTTTCAAAAAAGGCTTGCCGAAGGGACCGTATGCAAATTGTTCCGTTTCCTTCTCATCCTCAGATATATCCATCTGAATTCCTTCCCGCGAAAGTGCTGTCTGCAGCAATCGGCGTCCCATCACATGCTGATATCTGCTCTCCTGCCCCGGTGTCAAACTGCTGCTGTCATAGCCTGCCATATAAATCTTCATTTTTTATACTTCCACCGAAAAATCAACGACAGCTTCACCGTGTCCATCACCAATCACAAGACGACCACTGCCTTTTCTTCCCAAAGAGCGCACATAAGCTCCGGCAAATCCGCCTCGCATCAGGATAACCTCCGGTCCGATCAGTTCGATATCCCCTTCGGCCTTCAGCACAAGGGGTGCCTCATATTCATACAGATGCTGCCCGCACTCTCCGACAGCTTCAATATGCACTGTCGCCACATCATAGCTGTTTTCTTCAATCAACGTCTGCCGGTCCGTCATGATCTGCAGCTTTGCCTCCGGTGCCGGGCTAATACAGGTTTCTGCAATGACCTTATCATCTTTCACTGCTTCTATCTTCCATGTCACTGCATGGTATTTGGCAAAATGCGCATGCGGATTCTGTCCGGTATGAAGTTTATCACTTAACTGATCAATGAGAATCGGCGGATGCACCAGATCCCGGAATTCTTTCTCATCCGGATAGAATTCATCCATCAATTTATTATCACAATATAAAAGAATGTGATCCGCATTGGTCAACACAATCATCTGATCGTTGACCGGTGCAGCCGACACACATACCGGTTCGTCCTCTCGCTGACTCTTAAACAGCGCAGCTGCCAGTTTTGGATTTCTGAACCAATCCATGACACCGCTCTGACAAATACCGCTGCCTCCGCTGTATCTGCGGCTAATCGGATAATCTGTCATCTTCGGTGCCAGACTGCCTGCCAGACTGTCATTACTTTCTGCTGCCCGCCAGATCTTCGCCTGCTGCGTCATCTGACGGATATAGGACTCCGTACCGCTTTCTTTTGTCTCTTCCGACAAACTGTGATGGCCAGCCAGAATACCAATTTTTGATGGATCCTGACAGATATTTTCGCTGCTGATTGAGACACTTCCTGCATCTTGGCTCATATCATCATACAGGTATACATCCTCAAAAAAGCGGCTGCCTGCAAAATCCCGCACACCCCCGGTCTGGCGATAAACATCCAGCTCTTTCGCCAGCCGGCTTGTTTTATAATAAAGTGCATCCACATCATCTGAATCACTGACACGCACATCCCACAAAATCACTGACGGATGATTGCGATACTGCATAATCATCTCCCGGACATTTCTCACGGTAATCTTTTTCCATCGTGTATCTCCCACAAACTGCCATCCCGGAATTTCAGGTATGACGAGAAGTCCAACCTCATCACATCGATCCATAAAATACTGTGACTGTGGTCCCTGCAGCGTCCGCACTGCATTGGCCCCCAGCTCAAATCTCAGCAAATCTGCATCCAGCTGCTGGGGTGACTTCGGCATGGCATAGCCTGCATAAGGCCAGCTCTGATATCTGCCAAAACCGCATAATTTCAGAATACGTCCATTCAGCCAGAAACCTTCACCGTCAAAGACAACTTCTCTGAATCCGACCCTGACTTGTGTGCTGTCAATGCACTGCCCATCTTTCCTGAGTTCTACAGTTAATACATAGAGATTCGGCATCTCCACATCCCAGAGCATTGCATCCGGTACCGTATAAGTCAGACAGGAGGTTCTAAAATGCACATCCGCCGTTTTCAGATCCCAGTGCTGAAGATTGTCATCCTCCACAGGAATCTCCGTCCATGTATCCAGATGAGCCGACAGTGTCAATCCTTCTGTATAAGCATTCAGCTTAATCTCTGCTTTTAATATTTTCTCATCGGTTCTGACATCCGGTGTGGCTGTATAGATATCTTCTATATAATACTCATTCTTCACATCCAGGTAAACATCTCTGTATATACCGCCATATGTCAATGATTCCGTCACTGAACCAAAGGGCGGCTGATTCAAAAACTCTCTGCTGTCCAGACGCACAGTGATGACCTGTTCACTGCCTTCAGTAAGAAACGGAAGAATGTCCACCGAGAAAGCTGTATATCCGCCATAATGCTTGACAGCCTGACGGCCATTGACATAAACTGTCGCTTCATGGGCAGCTCCCTCAAATGTCAGGATCAGGTGACCGCTGCGCCATGCATCCTCTACAGTCAGACTGCGTCTGTAGCCGCAGAGCTGCTGCAGATCCATTTCATCAAAATTACTGTAAGACAATTCACACACACTGTGTGGAATCCTCACCTTTTCAAGTTCAGATATATCCGCATCCGGCCTTAACAGGTCTTCTGTATAATTTGGGGTAAAGTACCAATTGTCATTTAAATATATTCTCTGCATCGTTATCTCCTGATTATCCAATCCATGCCGCATGCATCTCTATTTCCGCACCCTCTGCCATTGAGACTAAATTGCCCTTGTCGCTTCCTTCAGCCATGCCTGTTCTTCTGCATTCAGATGCGGTCCGATGATCGCATAAATCTTCTGATGGTAATCGTTCAGAAGCTGTTTTTCACGCGCTGTCATTAATGACGGATCCACGCCATCCAAATCGAATGGCACAAGGGTCACTGTATCAAAATACATAAACTGACCGTATTCATTCTTCTCGCCCTTCATGCAGACCATGAGATTTTCATGACGGATACCGAATTTGCCGGCCAGATAAACACCGGGTTCGTCAGATGTCAGCATTCCTTCCTCCAGAACACAGCCTTCATTGCGGTTAGGCAGCATCTTCCATCTAAAACCATTCGGGCTCTCATGGACATTCAGCAGATAGCCCACCCCATGACCGGTACCATGATTATAATCCATACCGATCTGCCACAGAGGTTCTCTGGCCAGGTAGTCCAGATTGTAGCCTTTGCATCCATGAAGGAATCTTGCACCCGCCAGATTCAGATTGCCGCGAAGCACCAGGGTAAAGAACTTCTTTTCCTCATCCGTCAGTTCGCCCAATACAAAAGTACGGGTAATGTCTGTTGTTCCTTCCATATACTGGCCGCCTGTATCCATCAGAAGCAGTCCCTTCGGTGCCAGTTCGGCATCTGTTTCAGGTGTTGCTGAATAATGCACAATGGCACCATGCACACCATAGCCGCTGATTGGCTCAAAACTCGGTTCAAGATAACCTTCCTGCTCTTTGCGGAAGCTTTCCATCTTCTCTGCAGCACTGATCTCTGTCATCGGTACTTTGCCGATATTCTTCTTCAGCCAGTACATAAACTTTGTCAGGGCAATGCCGTCTTTGATATGTGCCTGACGAATATTTTCAACCTCTACCGGATTCTTGATGGCCTTCGGCAGCAATGTCAGATTCTGCTCATCCATCTTCTTCGCAGATTCAGACATTCTCTCAAGAATGGCATAATTAAGGGCTGAACCGTCATAAATAACGGTCTGATTCTCTGTCAATCCGGCAATATCATCATAGATGCCATTGTATTCGCAGAAGGTTACCCCTGCTTCTTCCAAAATCTTCTTGTCTTCATCTTTAAAATCATCCGCATTCGTATAAAGGCGAAGGCTGTCTGCACTCATCATCAGATAAGCCAGCACAACCGGATTGTCCTGCACGTCATTGCCCCTGAAATTCAAAAGCCACGCAATATCATCCAGGGATGTCAGCACAAACCAGTCTGCTTTCTTCTCTGCCATCGCCTGACGAATCAGGGAGATTCTATCTTCTCTTGATTGTCCTGCATAGGCAATATCCAGAAGCCATGCAGGCTCCGCAGACAAAGCCGGACGCTCAGCCCAGATTTCATCCACCAGGTCATAACGTCCATTGACAAAAGCCCCTTTTTCACTTAACTTGTGAACATACTCCTGACCGTTTCTGGCATTCACGGTTCTTCCGTCAAATCCAAGACACTGTCCTTCTTCAATGTGCGACACAATATATTCTTCAATAGTCGGCACACCTTCATTGCCCATCTTGAACAATTCAATTCCTGTATCCGCAAGCTGTGCCTCTGCCTGGAGAAAGTATCTTCCGTCCGTCCAGAGTCCTGCAAAATCCTTTGTCACAAGAACTGTACCCGCTGAACCTGTGAATCCCGAAATAAAAGCACGGCATTTGAAATGCTCTCCTACATATTCGGAACCATGAAAATCTTCTGAACCAATCAGGTACATATTCATTTTATAATCAGCCATCTTCTCTCTGAGGGCTGTCAGTCTTTCCTTAACTGTCATCATCTTATCTTCTTTCTTTATTTTATATCCGCAGCTTTCTATCTATCGCTTCATCGCTGTCTGCATCGCCCCTGCCCAGCCTACAGCAGATGAATATGATTCTGATATTCTTCGTCTGCTATAAGGCAATTGCTGCTTCCAGAGCCAGCTCCACCATATCCGCAAATGCAGTTGCCCTTGTATCCGCATCCAATTTTTCTCCTGTTACAAGAGAATCTGAAATCGTCAGCAAGCAGGCTGCATTCTTGCCGAGAACTTCTGCATTGTGGAACAGTGCAAAGGATTCCATCTCAACACAAAGCAGCCCTTCTTCGTCAACCATTTTGTAAAGAACATCATTGGCATCCGTTTCATGATAAAAAGCATCACTGGAATGAATCGGTCCGAAAACCAGCTTCTTCTTCATCTTCTGTGCTGTATCTTTAATCTGCCGATTCAGCGACTCTGACGGATACTGCCAACTCTTCATATCCAGACTCTGTGCCTGTCCATACGTTGACTCGCTCCATACACTGTCTGACAAGACCACATCCAGCAGCTTCAGTTTCTCGGTATAAGCACCTGCAGAACCGATTCGGATAATATTCTCCACATCATAAAATTTATATAATTCATAGGAATAAATACCAATGGACGGCATTCCCATGCCTGAAGCCATAACAGATACTGTGACACCTTTATATTGGCCTGTATAACAATACACATTGCGGACATCACTGACAAGTTCAATCTCTGTCAGATATGTCTCTGCAATCCATTTTGCTCTCAGCGGATCTCCCGGCATAAGAACAGTTTTCGCAATTTCTCCATTTGCTGCGCGATTATGCGGTGTTGCCATACTCAAATACCTCCAAAATAATTTTCCTTAATCATACCACATTTTCGATTCAAAAGCTATAAGCAGCGTGCAGCCTTCATGGTCTCTAAAGGAAATCCTTATACGTTTGTTCATACAGGCTGCTCCCGCTGCTCAGCTCTGGCAGCAGTACATGAAGTTAACTGACTGCACGCTATTTAGTTTTGACATCAATTTAAACTTTTTTAATTTTTCTTTTCATACTTAACCAATTGTTCAATTTTATGATATAGTATTACTACTATCATTTTAAGTTCGTACACTTGGATGAAGGAGGAATTATTATCATGCGCCAGCTTTCATATATCATTGAACCGGAGGCAGAAGGCCTGTCTGTAAATGCCTACGCCCGCAATATAGCCGGTCTGTCCCGGGCTTTTCTGCGTTCAGTGAAGTTTCGTGAGAACGGTATTCTAATTAATGGTCAGCGTGTGACCACCCGAGGCGTTCTTCACACCGGAGACCGCCTTGTTTTTAATATGCCCAACGACCGCACCCAAAAAATTGTTCCTGCCGAAGGTCCTGTATCCATTGTTTTTGAAAATGAAGATATCGTTCTTGTGAACAAACCCGCGGGACTGGTGATTCATCCATGTCACGGTCATTATTCGGATACGCTGCTCAGTTATCTGGCCTGGCATTATCGGATGCTGACGGAGCAGCCGCTGCTTTGTCCCATCGGCCGACTGGACAAAGACACAAGCGGTCTGATTCTGATCGCAAAAAATAAATATGCTGCCCAACAACTGGAACGGCAGCGGACAGATCACAGCCTTTCTCGTGTTTATCTTGCCTTGACAGAAGGCCACTGGACAGACCAACCACGAAGCGGATTGATTGACCGCCCCATTGAAAAAATTGCGGATTGTTTTAACCGCTACCAGATTTCCGATACAGGGCGTCCGTCAAGAACGGAATATGACGTTTTGTCAGAATTTACCCATAAAGGGGTGCCATTTTCCCTTGTACGATTAAAACTCCAAACGGGACGTACTCACCAGATTCGTGTCCATATGGCCAGTTTGTCTCATCCACTGCTTGGAGATTCCATTTATGGTCAATCAAGTTTCCTTGGATTTGAACGTGCCGCCCTTCATAGTTCTGAAATTACCTGTCATCTTCCCGGACATCAGGAAACCACTGTTTTTTCCAGTGAAATGCCGGAAGATTTTCAAAAACTCATAGCCGACTCACATCAAATTATCAATTAATCATCATTCATTACCCCCGCAGTTCGATCCACGCGGAGTGTTTTTTGTTGCATAGAATGCAATTTTCTATGCAACAAAAAACTCCGGATTCCCACCACATACAAGTGAGAATCCGGAGACTGTTTCCATAATCAATATTAATTTCTGAAATTTTCTTACGCTTATAATCCCATCTGTGCAAGTAAGATGAAGACACCACAACAGATGAATGGGATGAAAATCTGTGTCACAGCGATATCCCAGTATGCTTCCTTGTGTGTCAGCTTACAGATGCCAAGCAGTGTGATCTGAGCACCCTGATGAGGCAGAGTATCCAGTGTACCAGCTGCGATTGCTGCAATTCTATGTACATAAGGAAGAGATACACCCATCTGTAAATAAGTATCTTTTAAAGCATTGAATGCAACACCCATACCACCTGAAGCAGAACCGCAGGCACCGGCACAGATTGCAACTGTGATCATAACAAATACAAGCGGCTGCATGGACATATTCTTCAGTGCTGTTACCAGGTCATTGAAGCCCTGTGTATTCTGTACAACACCGCCGAAACCAACAACGATAGCTGTATTCAAAATAGCGACACCTGAATCTGCTGCACCTTTGTTGAAGACGCCGATCCATTCATTGACACCTTTGATTCTTCTGAACATCAGGATTGTTGCCAGTGCAACACCTGCGAATACAGATGTCTCAACAGGGAATGGATGCATTGGATTGTTGAATAATACAAGAATCAGAATGATAGGCAGAATGGCTACGATCACATTCGGAAGATCTTTCTCTTCATCCGGATTCGGCAGTTCTTCTGCGGACAGCTGATATTTCAGTGATGGATCATCAAATACGATACCCTTCTTTGTAAAGCTTCTTGCTCTGACTTCCAGCCATACAAAGATCAGCGCAAACATAACAATAGCTGTAATTAAAGATGGTACAAATGCAGCTGTTGAAGGTGTTCCGAGACTATCCATGGCGATAACGTTCTGGATAGACGGTGAACCAGGTGCCGACATGGACCATGTCCAGCATCCGGCTGAAATGGCTGCCGGAATCAGTCTTCTTGTCAGGTTGCCTTCTTTAAAAAGGTTCAGGGCGATTGGGTAAATAACGAAGAATACAACGAAACCGCTGACACCACCGAATGTAAGGATACCTGTGATGCACATGATAATCGGTGCAACAAACTTGCCGTGGCAGAGACCTGCAATCGCTCTGGCGATGGATTCTGCTGCGCCTGTATACTGGTAAACCGCACCAAACAGAGCACCGACGAAGAATGTCAGGAAATACTTTGTAATATAATCTGTTGCCGCCGGCATGAAAAGCCCTTTTAAGCTTTCAAGTATCGGCAAACCGGAACACACAATAACAAAAATTGTAACAAGGGGAGCCAGAATCAGTGCACTCATCTGCTTAAAAGCAAGTACACCGAAAAGGGCAATTGCAATAACTAATACTAAAATGTGAATGTTCATACTCTCTCCTAAATAACACGCAACATAAACATTATGTTAAATATTAAACAACTCTCTTTTCTAAATGAGGCGAAACACGACCAGCGCATTCCGCCTCAAAAATGTCAAACCATCTTTCTTATTTCTTTCAAATGCTCTCTAAATTAGAAATCTGTCAGGTTTGCTTTACGTTTTTCAAGGAATGCTGTCATACCTTCCTTCTTATCATCTGTTGAGAATGATAAACCGAACAGATTTGCTTCAAGTGTAAGACCACTTGCAAGATCTGTATCCATACCTGTGTTAATTGCCTGTTTAGCAAGAGATACAGCATAGCTGCCCTTGGACATAATCTTCTTAGCCATTGCTTTACATGTATCAAGCAATTCTTCCTGAGGAACAACCTTGTTGGCAAGACCAATTCTGTAAGCTTCCTGAGCATCGATCTGATCACATGTGAAGATCAGTTCTTTAGCACGGCCTTTACCTACCAGACGAGGCAGACGCTGTGTGCCGCCGAAACCTGGAAGAATGCCAAGACCTGTCTCTGGCTGACCGAATTTAGCATTGTCAGATGCCACACGAATGTCGCATGCCATAGAAATCTCGCAGCCACCGCCAAGAGCGTATCCGTTAACTGCTGCGATTGTAACCTGAGGCATTGTTTCAAGCTTTAAGAAAGCTTCTTTAGCAAGAAGACCCATCTTTCTTCCTTCAGCAGGTGTTGCATTCACCATTTCAGAAATATCTGCGCCTGCAACAAATGCCTTTGTGCCTGAACCTGTCAGAATAACAACTCTAATGTCTTTGCGTTCTGCAATTTCACCAAAACACTGGTCAAGTTCTGCAAGTGTCTCACTATTCAATGCATTCAGTGACTTTGGTCTGTTAATTGTTACTACTGCTACCTCATTTTCGACTTCCATTAATAAATTGTTCATAAAGCATCCTCCTAAACTTATGATACATAATTAATTATTTACACAGTCAATTATTGGTACGCTAATTGTTTGTGCATGCATTTATTATAATATTAACAATTGAATTTGTCTATGCAATTTTAATTAATTTTGTCACAAAAATCACAATCTATTTTTGTTTATATTGACGTTTTTTGAAGTTCATTGAACAATTTTCCTCCATTTTTTTCAATTGGCATCATTCTTGTTATATACACTATTCCCTTAAATCATGCGTATATTCCAAACAAAAACCCTTATAAAACTTGACAATCCTTCAAAAGACCTTTAAACTAACAAATAGTTCGTCTGTTAATTATTAACAGCCTAAACGTATAGAATGTATTCAATAAACTAAGAAAAAGAAGGGGGTTCCCTATGGAATTAAATCAATGTATTAACTATCTGCTTACCACATCCCAGCACAGAGTCTTCCAGGAAGTCAGCAAACGACTTGAAGATTATGATGTTACACCTGTGCAGTATGGTGTTCTTTACTGTCTCTGGAAAGGTGATAAGACGACACCGAAGGAAATTGCATCAGAATTGAAACTTGAAAATTCAACAATTTCAGGTATTCTTGACCGTATGGAAAAGAAGGATCTGTTAAAACGTCAGGTCAGCACAGAAGACCGCCGTTATATCGAAGTTGTCCTTACAGAGAAAGGCGCTTCCCTGGAGAAACCAGTTCTGGACACCATCGATCAGGCTAATCTGGATATCCTGGCTTCCATCCCGGAAGAAGAACAGCAGGTTTTGAAAAAGAATCTCCGACTGCTGGCCGGACTGGAAGAAAAGTAAAATAAAAAAACTAAAGCATAAGGCTTCGGACTTAATGTGATATGCCCCTGTCAAACAGACAGGGGCATATCACATTAAGTCCGAAGCCTTTATTTTTGCTAATCTTTTGTCAAGTCTACGGTGTATGGTTCGGATACGAATTCATAATCGGATCCGGCATATAACTTTGTATTTATATCCCATTTTGATATAACATTTTCTATCACGAAAGTTACTTTCGAAGCATTCTCATCCCATACAACTTTATAATCTCTATTTTCTTCTCCAAAAATATCATCATAAAGATCAAACCTTCCATGATATGGTGCATTCCATTCATCATCATTAAAATCCTTCGACCTAGGATACATCAAATAATAATTTCCCTGATCGTCCCATGCGACAATTCGCATCAAATCTGACATCTCATAACCATCTTTTTCATACGAAAAGTCAAGATGATCCCTTGTTTTTTCAAATGTAGCATCAATTTTCAAGCCATTTGGTGTAATTGCATATCGGTTTAATATCCATTTTTCATCATAATTCTCCCCTTTAATTTCTATCGGGTGCCATTCCAGTTCTTCCTCATAAGCATTTGCCTTGGCTTCGTATGTATATTCCCAGCTTCCCTCTAAAGTATGATCACTCATATTCAAATCTTTGAAACAGAATCGGATCGTATGATCTTCACCTACAGCCAATGGTATTATTTCAAACATCATATACATCGTATTATTTTCAAATACCACATTCTTTCCATAAATAAATGCATCTGTATGTGCATAAATGTAATCTACATTATCATCCAATAAATTAATGCTATCCACATAAATTTTTGAATTATCAAAAAACTGATCCAATGCTGCATTTCTGCCTTCTGCTACAGCCCACTGCTCCATTTCTGACCGCATTTCACTGAAATCATCCTCAAAAGTAAATGCACAATCAAATGTCAGACTATCCTCTTCCATTCGAACCTCTGTCACCTGAATTGAAACTCCTGATATTCCATTTTCATCCGCAGCTGTATCCTCTGATTCGGTACTATCCAGTTTTTCTCTGTAATCATACTGCGTATTTTTATACAGATATTCCTTTACCTCTGCACCTGCCGTAAAACCAACAGCACAAATGACTGCCATGCAGGCGGCAGCTGTCAGCAATTTTTTGATTTTTCCGCCTTTCTTGCCTTTCTGATGTTGTTTTTTCTTATAGTTACTTTCTGACTGCTGCTTTTTCTCATCATATTGATACTTTTGCTTCTCGTCATATAGATGTTCATGTTTCTCCTGATTTTCTTCCGAATTCAATAATATTCTGTTATAAATCCTGCGTTTTTCAATATCAGACATTTCCAGACGGTCATTTTCCGAAATAATATCTCCATTATCCTCTGCATGATTTAACAAATCATAGATATTCTTCATATTCGTCCTCCTGACCATCTGTTTTTCTTCTTCAATTTCTTTTTTCCACGGGATACTCTGCTGTAAACTCTGTCCACCGGCATTCCTATCTCCTGACTGACTTCCTCATAGTTTTTTTCATGCCAGAAAAGTTCAGTGAAAATTTTCCTGTCTTCCTCAGATAAATCTTCCAGCAGCTTTTGAAATTCAAATAATTCCTCTTCATCAAACAGATGGCTTTGAATATCCGAATCTCCCACAAGCTCCACATCATCCAGACTGACATACTTATGATATTTGATATCCCGTATATGACTCAGCACCTGATATCTTGAAACCGCCGTCAGCCATGTGCGGAAAGATGCCTTTTCCCCTGTATATCTGTCAACATTTCTCCAGACTGCAAGAAAGATATCATTCATACATTCTTCCTGCCTGTCCGGATATTTCGCCATCATTTTATGTACAGTGGATTGAATTATCCATCCGTCATGTTCTATAAAAAAGTAAAGCGCCTTTTCATCCCTCGCCTGCAGCGCCTTAATATAATTGTCCTCAGTAATTTCCATGGAGGCCTCCATAAAAGTTTCATATTATGCATATATTTTTATCGTACGTATTCAAAAACAGCATCTGTTCAAGTCATTCATATGCGGCTCACACAATGCTTATCTCTGAACACTTATATATTATCAAAAAGGCCCATCATTCTGACATATTTTACAAATAAATAGCTTAAAAATATAAAAGACCTTCAATCACCACATTGCGGTTTTTGAAGGCTTTTATCCATTCAGTTCACTCCTGCTGTATTAATCAACATATTATTCAAAAATTCTTGTAATATCCTGATACCGATTAACTACTCGATAAATCTCTAAATATTCGTCCACAACCTTATAAATAATCACATAATCTCCCCACACAGCATATTTATACTCTGTTTTAAAACTAACACGTTTCGTTAAATCGGTACCTATTCCGGGAAACATCTGAAGATTTTCAAACTTTCTGTAAATCTCCTGTAGTGTCTTCACCGCGTATTCTTCATTATCTTCTGCAATATAATCTCGAATATCCTTTAAATCCTTAACCACCATAGGATTAATTCGCAGTTTTAACATCCTATTCCCCCATTATTGTTTTCAGTTCATCCAGACTCAGCCAGCCTTCACCATCCTTAACAGCATCTTCCGCTTCCTGCAGTTTCTTTAACAGTTTCTTTTCTGCCTGGTCACGCTCATAATCAGCAATGTCCAGAACAACAAAGCGTCCTCTGCCATTTTTAGTCAGATAAACCGGTTCCCCCTCCCGGCAATTCTTCAAAACTTCGTTATAATTCCTTAAATCAGATACTGGTAAAATACAAGTCATACTTTTCATCTCCTTTCAATTACCATCCGTTTAATCTATAACTCTATTATACGCAAAATAGCTGTAAAATTCAACGTAAAATTTTACGCTAATTTTTACAGCCATTATAAAATATTCTTGGTTCACTCAGATATTTTCAATCACAACCCCATGGGCGATTCCCGGTACGCTCTGCCCTTCATTAAAACTCACTGTTGACAGCAGCGCCCCTGTCGGTACAAATAATATTCTCCTCCACTCTCCCCGCTTGATTTTCGGCAGCAGATAAGCCGCCAGTGTCACTGCACTGCATCCGCAGCCGCTGCCACCAGCGTGAGTATCCTGACTTTCCGGGTCAAAAATCAGCATGCCGCAGTCCAGATGTTTGTCACTGATATCATAACCTTTATCTTCCACCAACTTCAAAAGAATCTCATGGCCCACTTTTCCCAAATCTCCGGTGATAATGGCGTCATAATCTGTCGGCCGTCTGTTGAAATCCTTCAAATGCTGACAAATGGTATCACAGGCCGCCGGTGCCATACAGGCTCCCATGTTCATAGAATCTTTCACACCAAAATCAACGATGCGTCCGGGAGTTCCGCCGGTAATTTTCGCCATGGCTTTGCCTTTTTTATCTTCTGCCCCCACAACCATGGCACTGCTTCCCACAACGGTCCATGTGGCGGATAACGGCCTCTGATTGCCATAGGGCAGTGGAAAACGGAACTGCTTTTCAGCCCCGGCAAAATGGCTGGATGTCACCGCTAGGGCATAATTACCTGCGCCGCCGCACAGTGCCATGGCAACCAGAAGCAGGGATTCTCCCATGGTAGAACAGGCCCCATACACCCCGAAAACCGGCCGTTCCAGCTCAAGCAGACCAAAAGATGTGGCAATGAGCTGCCCCAGCAGATCTCCTGCAAAAAGAAAATCCAGCTGTTCTTTGGATAAACCGGCCTTTTTAATCGCTTTCTCTGCCGCCATCAGCTGCATGGTACTCTCTGCCTGCTCCCATGTCTCCATGCCAAACTTCGGGTCGGTCTCCACATGGTCAAAATACTGCCCCAGAGGCCCCTGACCCTCTTTCTCGCCTACAACAGAAGAAGCCGCCAGAATCACCGGCGGCTTCTCAAAAATCATTGAATTATTGCCAATTTTCTGAATCATACATAAGCCTCCGCGTAAAATATGTCTTTGGTATCAGTATGATTCAAAAATGAAATATTATTCCCGACAACAAACTCCGCCTGTAATTGTAAAACCTCCGCCGCTGTGGTATGATATTTGCTTGATTGTCCGATTATAGACAGCGACGATAAACAGATTTTTCTTGAATTGAAAGCAGGCACTACCGGCAAAATTCACATCAGCCGTTCTCTTGTTCTGCTGATGCGCATGATAAAAACGTACTATCACAAACCGGTTGTTCTTTTACTGGACGAATACGATGTTCCCCTTGCAAAAGCCAGCAGTCATGGGTATTATACTGAAATGCTCAGCATAATGAAAACGCTTCTGAGCACCGCACTCAAAGATAACCCCAATCTCTGCTTTGCTGTGATTACTGGCTGCCTCAAAATTGCAAAGGAAAGCATTTTTACCGGCACTAATAATTTTGTATCCGACACCATCAGCCATTCCCGCCTGAATGAATATTTCGGTTTTACTGAAAATGATGTCAATACGCTTCTTAAGGCGGCGCATGCAGAAACACATGCATCAGAAATGAAATACTGGTACAATGGCTATCGCTTTGGAGATTTTGATGTCTACTGTCCATGGGATGTGATGAATTACCTCCGAGATTTGCAAATCAATCCTCAAGTCCATCCTTCAAGTTATTGGAAAAACACCAGTGATAATGCCATTATCCGTTCTTTTATTGATTATGCAGGCAATACCATCACCAAAAAGCTTGAAAAACTGCTCTCCGGTAAATATATTCTTCAACGCATCGATGAAAATCTGACTTATGATTATCTCCATGCTTCAGAAGATAATCTGTGGAGTATTCTTTACCTGACCGGTTATCTGACCATAGCCGACGATACACAACTTTCCGTTCCTCAGACCGACGGTGTATATGCGCTGAAAATTCCAAATGCTGAAATTCGCGAAATCTTTGAGACTACCGTTATCAAATGGTTTGACGACAGTGCCCGAACCTGGAACAGACAGGTATTATTCCAAGCTGTCTGGAATACAGACTGCTCACGAATCACAGATGAAATGACCAAACTTCTGCGCAAAACCATCAGTTACCATGATTATCATGAAGATTTTCCCACGGGGAAAGCGACCACTAAGAGTTGCGTAACACGCAACTCAAGTGTCTGCTTTTACCATGCATTTCTAGCAGGTATTTTTGCCGGAGCTGGTTATATCGTTGAATCCAATAAGGAACATGGCGAAGGCCGCAGTGATGTTGTGGTCTATGATCCCGAAAACAGCCGAGTTGCCGTCTTTGAAGCCAAATACGCAAAATCGCTTGATCAAATGGAATCTGACTGTAACGCTGCTCTGCAGCAGATTGAGGAAAAAATGTACGCCCGTGAATATGAAGATGAATACGACCAGATTCTTTGCTATGGCATTGCCTTTTTTAAGAAGCGCTGTCTGGTTAAAGCCGTGAAAAAAGACTAGTCCCAATAAGAAAGCTGCGTATTTAAAACTTCTGGACATAAAAACCTCCTAAGTAGATTTGGGTTATTTACCTTGCCTACTTAGGAGGTTTGTTTATTTTCCAAATTATGTTTTCTCATTTACTAATGCACAGCACTCAAACTTTCTTCAAGCCATTCCTGCACTGTGTCAACATTAACATTTAACGCTTGCGCAATTTTATCAACGGACAACCCCATCTTAGCCAAAGAAATGGTTGCTTCTCTGGCTTTTTTCAATTCTCCATTTTCAATACCCTCACTGTAAATTTCTTCCAGCTCATTACACATTATTACCATTCCTTTCTGCGTTTCCTTCAATTCACGAACTCTATCAGCCAAAATCCTACTATACATATCCGATGCATTCTTGCAGTGCAAATCATGCATCAGCCGTCCAAGTTCTATATCATTCTGTATTTTTGAATTTACATAAATAATATGTGCTCCATCTTTGAATTCTTCTCCTACTTCTTCAATTTTTCTATCAACATGGTAAATTTGAAGTCCGTATCCCAGCACATCATCTCTTGTAATGAAAATCACATAACTCTCAGGAAGTTCATCAAAATTCTGCCCCGGATTTAATGTATTCATGTCCATCAATCCACTATGATATCTTGCTCTTTTCGGAGAGGCTCCTTCATTCTCCTGCTGGATTTCCACATTCATTTGCCTGCCATCATCATCTCTGGCAACACAATCCAGAACAGCCGAACATCCCTGTAAGTTCTTATAATCCTTCTGAAGAACCTGATCAGTAATCTTCAAGCCTTTCTTATTCATAATTACTTGTAAAACATATTCTGTGCATTCACGCTTTTTAAATACATTTCTCATAAACATATCATTCATAATCGTCAGTTTCTGTAAAATCGCTCTGTATCTTTCGTAACGTGCCTCAAGTTCCTCTGTTCTCACAGTTCCTTTTTTTGCCACGTTTATTCTTTCCCCCCTCTTTTAAAATATCTCTTCTTTTTTTTCATCTTATCATCAAATTCTTCTTTTCACAAGCTGAGCTTTCGAATTTCCCCCATCATCGACATACAGAAATCGGCACTTTCTTACACTTACTGTTATGCTACTTCACAATTCGACATCTATTTTTACATCCCTCTATTACACTAATGCTCCGCATGATTTCCGATGCAACTACACACCCAAAAGACTAAATTAAAAAACAGAGTTCCAGCATCCATTCATTTAATGAATACATAAAACTCTGTTTTTTTACGCTTAATATTTTATTGATCTACCTGATTTTTTAGGTCATCTTTTTGCATTTCAATATAGGGATGCATTTCTTCCCAAACAGCATACCAGTCAAGACAGGTTTTATACCATTTATTCAACACACTATCTTCTTGATTTACAAAATTTATATCGTTTTCTGACACATCTGCCGCCTGTTTCTCCTGTGACTCTGCCGCACCTACTTCTGATACACTATCTTCATTTGATGATACCTGCCCTATCCACTGCTCCCACTCATCCTGCTTCGCTTTCTCCACCAAATGATAGTAGTTCTCCGCTTTCTCTGCCGCAGCTGCCATGGCCTCTGCCGCCAGCCTCAGCTGCCAGTCAAGAAAGGCCTGGTCTGTGGACAGTTCATGTCCAAGCAAATTCGCACCCTTCGGCACATTTTTCAAGCCTGCGATGAGTGCCTGGTCTTCGGCGCTCATCTGTCCCAGCACAACGGCGGCTTCTTCTTCAGAAACACCGGCAGCCTGATACTGTCTCATTCGTTCCAGCCGTTCCATGTAATGCCGATATCCAAATGGATAGTAGGATACCTGACCGTTCTCGAAGATCAGCAGCGCATCTGCCACCTGCTCTATAAAATAACGATCATGGGAAATAAAAAGCATGGTGCCTTTGTATGCTCTGAAAGCAGATTCCAGAGTTTCTCTTGCCGGGATGTCCATATGATTGGTAGGTTCGTCCAACATCAGGAAATTCGGACGTTTTTCAAGGATTTCCGCCAGTACAAGACGGGCTTTCTCACCGCCGGAAAGGTCACTGACCATTTTCTGCACATCAGCCCCTTCAAATAACCAGGCCGCCAGTTCATTTCTCACATCCTTCTCCGGCATGGCAGGAAAAAGGTCGTGAAAATGTTCCAACACTTTCTTGTCAGATGTCAATGCTGCCGTCTGCTGATCGAAATATCCCGATTCAATATGAAGTCCAAGCTGACATTTGCCCTTGACAGGTGTCAGAAGTCCCGCTGCCGTTTTGAGAAATGTTGTCTTGCCGGCACCGTTTGGCCCGATGATGCCAATCTTTTGGCCCCGGCGAATACGCAGAGATAACTCCGCAATGGCCTTGCCCTCGTAGCCAATCTTCAACTCTTCCGCTTCCAAAACCCATTTGCCGCCCATCACCGCAGGTACCAGTTCCCCGGTAAAAATATGTTCTGCCAGTGCAGGCGGAGCAGGCAGTTTCTCCATACGCTCTATCAGTTTTTTCTTCGAACGGGCAAAGGCTGCTTTTTTCGGTTTGTGCTTGAATCGCTCAATCAGTTGGTTCAGCCGTTCCAACTCCGCCTGCTGATGTTCATACTGCTTCTTCCAGATAGCCAGATTCTTTAGCTTCTGCTGACGGAACTGGGTATAATTGCCCACGTACCGCACCAGCTGCTTATTCGTCAGTTCATAGACAATTTCCGCTGTCCTGTCGATGAAATACCGGTCATGGGACACCATAACAACAGCCCCCGGATAGTTCTGAAGATATCCCTCCAGCCACTGCACACTCTCCATATCCAGATGGTTGGTTGGCTCATCCAGCAGCAGGATATCCGGTTTTGCCAAGAGCAACCGTACCATAGCAATCTTTGTTTGTTCCCCTCCGGAAAAATCCGATAAAAGTTTGTCTTTGTCTTCTTTTTCAAAGCCAAACCCTGTAAAAATCCGATCATATTCCTGCTCAAATTCAAAGCGTTCCCTGTCCCAGGTATCTCTGGAAGGACACAGCGCCATCATTTCTTCCTGAACCGTATGTGAAGTATCAGAAAAAGCCTGCTGCCTGAGCATGTCGACAGTCACATTCCGTGCCAGATAGATGCCCTCCCCCTGCCTGCGGTCATCTCTTTCCAGAGACAGCTCACCAGCAACCAGACGCAGAAAGGTTGTCTTGCCTGAACCATTTGGACCAGTGATAGCAATGCGTTCCCGACCCTTGATCTCAAAGTCAAAATGCTCCAGGAGATTTTCACCGCCGATAGCCAGTGTGCCGTCCGTAATCCGATACAGCATCTTAAATCTCCACTGTGCCCTGCAGGTAATTGATAAACTGCTGTGCAGTACGTCCGGAAATACCGCCGTGACGCATCTCCCACTTATTGGCTTCTGCGCAAAGTTCTTCATCTGTCATAGTCAGACCTGCGCGGCGTGCCAGTTCAATGACGATTTCATTGAATTCCTTCTTGGATGGTTTAGAGTAGCTGATCTGAACACCGAAACGATTAACCAGAGAAAGTTTTTCTTCCATTGTATCGGAACGATGCAGATCATTTTCATATTCCATATCGTTTCTGTCATTCCATGTTTCTTTGATGAGATGACGTCTGTTGGATGTGGCATAAATCAGGATATTCTCAGGTTTTGTCTCCACACCGCCCTCAATAACTGCCTTCAGGAACTTGTATTCAATTTCGTGTTCTTCAAAAGAAAGATCATCCATATAAATAATAAAACGATAATTACGGTTCTTGATCTGTGCAATGACGTTGGACAGATCTCTGAACTGATGCTTGTAAATCTCAATCATACGCAGACCCTGGTCATAATAGGCATTGACAATGGCCTTGATACTTGTGGATTTACCTGTACCGCTGTCACCGAAAAGCAGCACGTTGTTGGCTTTTCTTCCCTGAACAAAGGCTTCTGTATTGTCCACCAGTTTCTTCTTCTGGATTTCATAGCCTACCAGGTCATCTAACATCACGGTATCCATATTGTTGATCGGACAGAATTCTACATGATTCTCTGTTCTTGAAGCAATACGGAAGGCCTTATTCAGACCAAACATACCCACACCGTAAGCTTTATAGAAGTCTGTCACTACATCGAAAAATTCTTCCTCATTGGCTGTTTTTTCAAGACGCTCACTGAGTGACTGAACTTTCTCACTGACATTCTTGTTGTACATCAGTTCTTTCTTGCCGATGGCCTTGTACTGTGAGAGCCTTGTAAAACAGTCAATGCCCAGACGTTCTTCAATTTCTGAAAAATCAAAGTCAAACAAAGCTTTAAACGCCTTAAAATCACCTTTTGCAAAGAAGTTGACACTGCCGTCATTGGCACCGACCTTCTCACAGGTTAAGCTGAATGGATTTTCATCTGTAATTAACAGGTAAGTCAGATAATTGTGCCAGAGATTCTTGTCGAATCCGTAATCTGTGGCCACCTGAAGCAGATGCTTCACCTGGGTAAAAATACGTGTCACCAATTCATCCCTTGACTGTGTATCCTGATCCATCTGTTTAAAAATATCACTCAACTGCATTAAAATGCTGTCCTTCGGCATATCACCGTACATTAACAGCTTTGATACGATTTTGTACATCCTTCATTCCTCCGTTTATCTTTGCTATGTCCTGCATACATCATCTTTACTATGACCCGCATCCATGACACATTTTCTTAACATCATTTATTTTTACAAAAGTGTTTATTTATCCGATTATACTCCTACTTCCTATAGTAATTCAAGTCTATCTCTGTTATTTCAGCAATTTACAATCCGAAACGCACAAAATTTCCCTGTAAATCCGAATCATTGTTTATTTTTCTCAGTTTAAAGCGTTGAACTCTTAAAGTATCTATGCTATAATAGTGTCACTTTGATTTTTACAATATTTGTATAAAAGATAAATTCAGCAAAAACGGAGGTTTGACCCATGAATCATGAACAGATGCAAATGGAGTTTGTCCGTAAACTCCCAATTCCACAGGAAATTAAGAAACAATTCCCGATTTCAGAAAAAATCGCCCAGCATAAAGCCGAACGTGACGAAGCGATCCGCCGTGTTTTTACAGGCGAATCCGACAAGTTTCTCTTAATTATCGGCCCATGCTCCGCAGACAGTGAAGAGCCTGTGATGGAATACATTCACCGTCTGGCAAGGGTTCAGGAAAAAGTTGCCGACAAGATCATTATGATTCCGCGTATTTATACGAATAAGCCCCGGACAACAGGCAAGGGCTACAAGGGCATGCTGCATCAGCCGGACCCGGAGAAACAGCCGGATCTTCTGGAAGGCCTGATTGCCATCCGCAAGCTCCACGCAAGAGCCATCGAAGAAACCGGACTTACCTGCGCCGATGAAATGCTCTACCCTGAGAATCACCGCTACCTCTCTGACCTGCTCAGCTATGTGGCTGTAGGTGCCCGTTCCGTAGAAGACCAGATTCACCGCCTCACAGGCAGCGGCGTCGGCATCCCATGCGGTATGAAAAACCCAATGAGCGGCGATATCTCTGTGATGCTCAATTCTATAGAAGCTGCCCAGAGCCCGCAGATGTTTGTCTACAGAGGCTGGGAAGTCAAGACACCCGGCAATCCGCTGGCCCATGCTATTCTCCGCGGTGCTGTCAATGAACACGGCAACAATATTCCGAACTACCATTTTGAGAATCTCAGCCGTCTCTACGACAGCTATGCTGAAAAAGGCCTTGAGAACATGGCCTGCATCATTGACACCAACCACTCCAACTCCGGCAAGCAGTATATGGCTCAGATCCGTATCGCCAACGAAGTCATGCACAGCAGACGTCACTCTGACGATATCAAAAAACTTGTCAAAGGCTTCATGATTGAGAGCTATCTGGAAGACGGCAACCAGAAAATCGGAGAAGGGGTATTTGGTAAATCCATTACAGACCCTTGCCTTGGCTGGGACAAAACGGAGGCGCTGATTTACAGTATTGCGGAGCAGCTGTAAATAGCGTGGCGGCAGCCCTCCATATTCATCGAAAAAAGGAAGGCAACCCGTTATTCAATACAGGCACGTTTGCACTGCCAACGTTTGGCAGCGGTACATAAGGCAGTACAAAACACTGCCTAAGTACCGGCCAACGTTGAAGCACCTGTATTCGAATAACGGGTTGCCTTCCTTTTTCTGATATGTATTGAAGCAGCCGCACGATAGTTTGCTCAGCACGATGTTTATTTTTATTCTGAAGCTGCACACGCAATGATGTAAATCAGCTTTTATATAAAATAAAACTCATCGCTCGCAGATGTACATTAAATACTTACCACTCCAGCAGTGCACCGCAAAGTCTGCCTATGTGGAAGCATTTCTGGTGCTTGAACATGGTGGACAGGCGTTGGAGGTTTAAGTCGGAGTGTTCGATTTCCCGGGCGTAGCTATGGGCGGCGTCGGCGATTTCTTCGAATGAAAGTGTGCTTTTTCCGGCGGCTTTGGCACAGGCCATGTCTTCGATGAGCATGGTGCTGATGACGGCCAGCTTGACTTTTGAGTAAGGCATGCCGTCATAAACGGCGCCTGCGAAGTATACATAGATGAAGTAATTAAGTAACTGCTCTGCTATTTTGTCCGGCATCCGGTACTGGTGCAGGGCTTCGTACTGTTTTCTGCCGCCGCCAAATAAGACCTTCTCATAATGTCTGATTTTCTTCGGCCAGTTTTCTGACAAAACCTCCAGTTGATGCAGACAGGCAAACATGGCTTTCATCACATGATAACGGCTGCCTAGCTTTTCCCAGCGGACTTTCAAATATGTGTACATTCGATCTGCTGCTCCATTTGACAGATAATGCTCATAAATGTTTTCCAGGCCAAACAGCTGACCCTCGCTGATATTTTTTTGTAAATGATGTCCCATAGACAGCATCTGCATCATCCGCACCGCAATCGGTATTTTTTCATTCTGTATGATTTTCCAGAAGACATCCCGGCCGTCCAGAAGCTGTGAATACAGCAATTCATCAAAATCCCCATAGTCTTCTGATTGGCCCTCTTTCTCATCATAAAGGAGATTCAGCCTGTCCTGAGACAGAATCATCCGTGCTGCCTCGGGACATGACAAAGACAAGGATAATTCTCTGACATTCTCATATTCTTCTTCATGCCGCGGATACTGTCTGCATGTTTTACAGAACATTTTCTCACCGGCTTCTGTATAAATATCACAGAGATTATCCTCATTTAAGAAAGCGCATCTTCTGTCATACTGCTTAAAACTTTTTCTTTTAAAATTAATGGAATTTCTCAGGCGGTTGCCGAAACCGCCGGGATAAGCCCGGTACTTCTCAAGGGTTTTTTCATCGATCACGATCTCCCATCCCGCACAGCATGTATCCGGACATTCGCCGCCGATACATGTAAAGTGCCGGTAATAATCCGGATATACATACTCCATTGTCGTCACTCCCTGTTGTCTATGATTTAATACACTCCAATTTTAGAAATGTATTCTTGCAAATATATCTTTATAAATGTTTCTTTAAAATCGCGACAGCCAAATTGGCGCTGCCGCATCCATATTGCTGTACACAGCCATTGTCTGTAGGATAAAGCCCTATTCCACACCGCACACCGTCAGACAGTCATTCTTTACTTTAAAGCGCACATTGCGCCCGGCAAAATTCACGCCATATACCCGCTCCGGATCACTCTGATAAGCCGGTCTCGGGTCCTGTGCCAGTACCCCAAGCAGTGCCTCCTGTTTGTCCTCTGAAAAAAGTGTCAGAAATTCTCCGGCACATTCCACTTTCAGCCTGTAATCCCTGAACTGTCCGCTGAAGCCGCCAAGGGCTTCCGGATGGCTATCCACATGAGGCAGATAGGGCTTGATATCATAAATCGGTGTGCCGTTCATCATATCTATCCCCGAAACAATGATCACAGGCCCATCCTCTGTATGAAGCTGGATATCCACAATTTTCACAGAAGACATCCCTACAGGATTCGGTCTGAAAGGGGAGCGTGTAGCAAAAACCCCCGCCCTTTTGTTGCCGCCAAGTCTCGGCGGACGGACTGTGGGTGACCATCTATCCCTGGGCGATTCTGAAAAGCCCCACAAAAGCCACAGCCAGGAGTAACCCTCCATTCCGCTTAAAGCCTCCGGCACACGATATTCCGGCTCAAAAATAATCTTGCCGGTCAGCTCCGGCACCAGACCGCTCTGTCTCGGCACACCAAACTTTTCACCAAAATCCGTGTAAATTCTGGCAATGACTTTTAATGTTAATTCTTTTTCCATCCTCTTGTCTCTTCAACCTTTCACCAATAGAAGTACCTGATAGTAACTCCCTGCCGGCTCCGTCTCTCTTTCTCATACTCAATCATCCAAAAAAAGCCTTAAATCTTATTCCTGCTGCTCATGCCCCGAAGGACCTGCCCAATAGCACTGCCCTTTAGCGGCTTGTACGGACGTCCCTGCAGCAAAAGCTGCTTCACCTGAATATCCCGGAGATTTCTGACATCTTTCTCATATGGATTTTCTGATAAAATCACCATATCTGCAATTTTGCCGGCCTCCAGACTGCCGCGTTCCATTTCATCAAAGGTTGTATAATAGCCGTTGTATGTGCACATTTTCAGTGCTTCCTGTATGGTCAGGGATTGTTCCGGCACGCTGTGATTGCAGGCACGGTACATCCACTCAATCGGATCCGGATCTGTGCATGGTCCATCTGAACCGGCACTCATGACAATACCGTGATCCGCAAATGTTCTGAGAGGATTCAGCAGTCTGCTTCGCTCTCCCAGTATGTCTGCCAGATATTCGTCCGGCTCCTGAGGCCAATCGATAAAAGCACTCTGTATCGGCAGCAGAATATGATACTTCTCACAAATGTCAATGCCTTCTTCTGTCGGCAGGCAGGCATGAATAATGGCATGTCTGTGGTCTTTTCTCGGATAATCATCAAGTGCTGCCTTCAATGCCCGCGTGGCCTGGTCAAAAGCCGCATCTCCTATGGCATGCATCTCAATCTGAAGGCCTGCACGATTGGCCTTTTTGCAAAATTCTGTTACCTGTGCGTCACTGTAGTACAAAACGCCTGTGCTGTCGCTGTTCTCATAAGGCACCCGCAGTGCTGCATCCTGTGAACCGAAACAGCCATCCAGCGCTGTAGCAAAGCAGCCGCCCACCCTGGACAGATGGCGTTTCTGGACTTTCTTCACATCCATGGTTTGGAAAAAGACACGCAGCTGCATGCCGTTATCAAGCCCTCTGCCGAACCATCTCTCCAGATCCACATCCAAGTCTCTGACAAAACCAACGCCGCTGACCGTGTGGATCATGCCGATACCCTTGGATGCCATATAATCAATGGCTTTCTGCATATTTTTCAGCAGCTGCGGTACGGAAATGGAATTTGTCACATAGTCTGAAATGGCAAAAAAGGCTTCCTGATTCATCTCACCGGTATCTGCATGACAGCCCCGCAGCCCTGACACTTTATCCTTCACCTGCTCATACAGTTTGGTGTTGACTACACAGGCATGTCCGTCGTACTTCACCATAAATACCGGTTTGTCTGAACAGACGCGATCCAATTCATCCCTGTTGACAAGTCTTCTCTCCTTAACTGAGTACGGAGAGGCTCCAAAACCGATCAGCATCTTCTGGTCACTTTTCTTTGCAAAATCAGCCAGCATCTCAAGGATTTCATCATTGCTTGCAGCATTCATCACATTCAGACCTGCATGGAATGTTGAAAAACTTGCAAAATGAATATGGCTGTCTGTAAAGGCCGGAACCAGTGCTTTCTTCCCAAGCCGCTCATGACGAACAGAAATATATTTTTCCGGCAATTCATCCCCAACATATAAAATTCTGCCGCCGTCTTCCACAAGATAACGCGCCGCCCGATTATCGGCATCACACGTAAGAATTGCACCTTCATAAACCTTCATATGAATCCCTCCTGTTCGCATTCATTACTGCTTTTATTCTAACACACTTTTGCTCCTTTTCGCAAAAAAGAATACATTCAAAGCAGATGACCGCAAAATACATGCCCGTAAAATTGACAGACAGAAAAGATGCCTGACAACTTTTCGTCATCAGACATCTCTTCGAACATTCATATTGAGTTAAGTTATTGTCTCTTATAATCCCATCTGAGCAAGAACGATGAAAATACCACATGTAATGAATGGGATAAGAATCTGTGTGATCGCGATATCAAAATAAGCTTCCTTATGTGTCAGCTTGCAGATACCAAGCAGCGTGATCTGGGCGCCCTGATGAGGCAGCGTATCCAGTGTACCTGCTGCGATCGCTGCGATACGATGAACATAAGGCAACTTTGCACCAAGAGCAAGATATGTATCTGTCAAAGCGTTAAATGCTACACCCATACCACCAGAAGCAGAACCGCATGCACCGGCACAAACAGCAACTGTGATCATAACGAATACCAGCGGAGACATGGACATGCCTTTTAATGTAGCAACCAGATCTGTAAAGCCCTGTGTATTCTGAACAACACCGCCAAAACCAACAACGATGGCTGTATTCAGAATAGCAACACCTGAGTCTGCAGCACCTTTATTGAAGACCTTGACCCACTCATTGATACCGCCCTTAACGAATTTGAACATCAGGATAGCTGCCAATGCAACACCTGCAAATACGGATGGAACAACGTTCCATTTCACAATGTTAAATAACACAAGAATCAGAATGATCGGCAGGAAAGCAATCACCCAGTGAGGCAGATCTTCACGGCCCTCTGTATTCAAATCTTCTGCTGACAGCTGTGTTTTTAATCTAGGATCATCAAAATAGTAACCTTTCTTTGTGAACTTGCGGGCACGATATTCAAGCCATACAAAGATTAAAATAAATTCGACAATGGACACGATCAGAGATGGAACAAAAGCAGCCGTAGACGGTGTACCAAGACTATTCATAGCGATAACGTTCTGAATAGACGGAGAACCTGGTGCTGTCATGGACCATGTCCAGCATCCTGCTGAAATTGCAGCAGGGATCAGACGTCTTGTCAAGTTGGATTCTTTGAAAAGATTCAAAGCAATCGGATAAATAACGAAGAATACAACGAAACCACTGACACCGCCAAATGTCAGGATACCGGTGATAATCATGATGATCGGAGCAACAAACTTGCCGTGGCATAAGCCGCCGATAAAACGTGCAATGGATTCAGCAGCACCTGTAAACTGGTAAACCGCACCAAACAACGCACCGACAAAGAATGTCAGGAAGTAACTCGATACATAGTTAGCGGCCGCCGGCATGAACATGTTCTGCAGGCCTTCCATAATCGGAATACCGGAACAGATCAATACGAAAATCGTAACCAACGGTGCAAGAATCAATGCGCTCAGCTGCTTAAACGCCAGCAGCGCAAAGAGAATAATGGCAATCAATAATACAAGTATACCAAAATTCATAATAGCAATCCCCCTTTTATTTGTCTGTTCTTATTCTGCTTCTGCCTGCCCTTCATCTGCAGAATAAGCTGCAATTGCCCGACGCTTTGTCCTCAAGCTTTTGGCAATTACAATAATTTATATACTAATTATTAAGCAAATAATATGCCAACTTTTTAACATGTTGTAAAATGGGGATTCTTTTTTGTTTTTAGGGTAAATTCAGCCTAGTTTTTGTGTTATTTTTTCTAATTTTGTAGAATTTATGACACATATTTTGTATTATATTGTTTATTATTTCTCCGTTTTTTCTGCTCTGTCACGACATATGCTGCAGTTTTGCTGTCTTCATCTGCTTTTTTCTGATAATTATATAACAAAGAATATGCACGCCGCCGGTTATAATCCATGTAATCGGATAAGAAATGTACAGCATCCAAAGACTTCTGTGAATCTGGAACGCAGTAAATATCCATACGATTCTGAGACCGCAGGCACCAATCAGCGAAACAATCATCGGGAGCAGAGAATAGCCGACGCCTCTGAGTGCTCCCACCATCGTGTCCATAATGCCGCACAAAAAGTAAGTCGTACAGATAACTGCCATACGATCTTTGCCAAACTGGATCACATTCGGGTCAGAAGAATAAATAGACAGCAGCGCATCTCCTGCCAACCATGCACCTACGCCAAAAACAAGCCCCACGGATATAACCAGTCCCTGGCATATAAATAATACTTTGTGGATTCTTTTTTCCTCACCGGCACCGTAATTCTGGCTGGTAAAACTCATGGCTGTCTGCTGAAATGTATTCATCGATATGTAAATGAAATTTTCAATATTCATGGATGCTGTATTGCCTGCCATGGCAGTTGATCCAAAGGAATTGATTGAAGACTGAATCAGCACATTAGACAGTGAAAAAACGACACCCTGCATACCGGCAGGCAGACCGATCTGCATGATCTGGCGCAGTTTATTTCTTCGAATTCCCAACTGGTGAAGATCTAAATGACAGCATCCCTGGCTTCTGATCAGGCATTTAAGAATCAGTGCCGCTGAAATATATTCTGCAATCACCGTTGCCAGACCGACACCTGCCACACCCAGATGGCACACAATCACAAAAAACAGGTTAAAGCAGACATTGATCACCCCCGCTGTCACCAGATAAAATAACGGCCGTTTTGTATCTCCTACCGCACGCAGAATCGAACTCCCGAAATTGTACAGCAAGGTTGCCGGCATAGCCAGGAAATAGATTTTCAGATACAGACTGGACTGATCCAGCACATCCTCAGGCGATCCCATCCAGGTCAAAAGTGTCCGTGTGACTGTGACTCCCAAAATCAACAGGAAAATACCGCTGATCACACTGAGAGTAATGGCTGTATGAACTGTTTCATTCACTTCATCATCTCTTCCGGCACCGTGAAAACGTGCCACAAGCACATTGGCCCCCACTGAAAAACCAATAAAAAGGTTAATCAGCAAATTGATCAGAGAACTGGTGGAGCCCACCGCGGCCAGGGCCGTACTTCCCACAAAGCGCCCCACAACAATAATATCCGCTGCATTAAACAGCAGCTGCAGAATACCGGACAGCATCAGTGGAATTGAAAAGCGGATAATCTTTCCAAACAGCGGTCCATGACACATATCAATTTCATAAGACTGACTCATTTATTCACACTCCTTCATCTTATTCGTAATAAGCTTCATTTGATCTGCATTTTCTTCAGCCAAATGCAGTTTTTATTTTAACGTACAAAAAGCAGCCCAAATGCTGAGCTGCTCTAGTATTATAGCCCTGTCATCCCCGAATTGCAAGACGTCCTATTTGTATTTTATTTGGAACTTTTCCGGTTAAAAAGTATTGACATTCCGATTTTAAATGTTATAATTCCAACTGTTTGAATTATAACATTTCTTTGAATTGATTGCGGAATTCAAAAAAGATTCACTGTTCATTCAATTTAGCATAAGAAAGGATTATCTCATGTCATCTTTATCTTTTCATTATCTTGCCATGGCTGTTCATTCCATGATACAGAAAAATTTTATGGAACAGGTCAAGCCATCAGGCCTGACATCCGGCCAGCCTAAAGTTCTGGATTATCTGCGGGATCATAATGGTGCCAATCAAAAAGAAATCGCTGCTGCCTGCCATATCGAACCCGGCTCTCTTACCTCCGTTCTCAACCGTATGGAAGAAAAAGGGCTGATTGAACGCCGCATACTGGACGGCAACAGAAGAACTTTTTATATTTTCATGACCAATGAAGGAAGTCGTCTAAAGGATGTCGTTGAAGAGAATTTCATCTCCATCGAAGAAAAAGCTTTTAAACATATAAGCCCTGAAGAACGGGCTGCTTTTATGCAGACGTTTTCCAAAATATACCAAAATCTAAATTACAAAGGAGAAGCAACTGATGAATAAGTTAAAACGCTATGTTGTCTTTTTGATTGGTCTGTTCATCAATTCCCTTGGTGTCAGCCTGATCACAAAAGCAAACCTCGGTACATCACCGATTTCCTCTATTCCCTATGTCCTGAGTCTGAACTTTCCACTGACTCTTGGTAATTTCACTATTATTTTCAGCATTCTGCTGATTCTTCTGCAGCTGCTGATTCTCCGTAAAAATTTCAAACCGGAATACTATCTTCAGATTCCTGTTTCCATTTTATTCGGCTATTTCATTGACTTCACTATGATTCTGCTGTCTTTTGTCCAGCCCGCATCCTACCCGTCTAAAATTATTTACCTGCTGATAGGATGTGTCATTCTGGGATTCGGCGTATACGTTGAAGTGCTGGCGGATGTCGTCATGCTCCCCGGGGAATCCTTTGTCCGGGCCATTGTTCAAACCTGGAACCGTGAATTCGGCAGTACGAAAGTCTGCTTTGATGTTTCTATGGCTGTGATTGCCGCCGCACTTTCATTTATTCTGGCCCACCGTCTGGACGGTGTCCGCGAGGGTACGGTTATCGCTGCCCTTTTAGTTGGTTTTCTTGCCAGACAGTTCGGACGTGCCCTTGCCTTCGTTAAACCGATGTTATTTCCGGAAGATGATGCATCAGACACAGATAAAGAAAAGGAAGCACAGATTGTCTGAATGTTTTCCTGCACGCACCTTTGAAAAACAGAATCCAGCGTGTCATGGACAAAAAGAATCTCACTGAAAAAGAAGCGAAAAATCTCATTCTCAAAGAGGAACGGCGCAGAGCGGATAATTATCATTATTATACACGGCAGATCTGGGGTGCTTCCGCCAACTATCATCTGTCTGTAGACACAGCACTGGGTTATGATTATGTTCTTGATATGATTATGGAAACCGCCAAGAGGATGAAATAAGCAATCCCCCTTGTCACCATAACAGAAAAACTGTATAATAAGTTCAAAAACTTTACAAGCATCGTCTTCTCAGGCGATGCTTGCTTTCATTCAATAAAAGTAAAGGAGTTCTGAACAATGAAAGAATTGCACTGGGCAGTACTTGGAACCGGCGTCATTGCCAACGAGATGGCTCAGGCCCTGCACAATATGGGCCGGACATTGTACGGTGTCTGCAATCGTACATATGACAAAGCCGTAGCTTTTGCAGAAAAATATCAGGTTAAAAAAATTTATCACTCTTATGAGGAAATGTATCAAGATGCCTCCGTTGATGTCATTTACATCACAACGCCGCACAATACCCATTATGAGTTTATCCGTGAATCCCTGCTTCACGACAAACATGTGCTGGCAGAGAAATCCATCACCCTTAACAGCCGTGAGTTGAATGCACTGAAAACATTAGCCGAAGAAAAAGGGCTTGTTCTCGCCGAGGCTATGACCATCTGGCACATGCCCCTTTACAAAAAGCTCTGGCAGATCGTCAAAAGTGGTCAGATTGGCCGCCCTCAGATAATCACCATGAATTTCGGAAGCTTCAAAGACTACGATATGACCAATCGTTTCTTCAATATGTCTCTGGCCGGCGGTGCGATGCTGGATATCGGTGTGTATGCTCTGAGTATTGTCAGAAGCTTTATGGATGAAACACCAGATCAGATTCTCAGCCAGATGAAACCGGCACCCACAGGCTGTGATGAGCAGGCCGCGGTTTTGCTGATGAATCCATCCGGTCAGATGGCGACTGTTGCCCTTTCTATGCATTCCAAACAGCCAAAACGTGCCATGATCAGCTGCGAAAAAGCTTATATTGAGATTATGGAATACCCAAGAGCTGACCGGGCCGTCATCGTTGATGCCGCAACCGGAGAGCAAACAGTCATAGAAGCAGGCGAAACTGCCTGTGCCCTTCAGTATGAACTGGAGGATATGGAGACAGCTATTCTGACAGGTGATACTTCTGTTATGAAACTTCAGGAATCTTCTGATGTCATGAACATCATGACCAGGCTCCGCACGGATTGGGGCTTATTTTATCCGGAAGAAACAAATTCATAATTTTCCTCAAGCCCCAGTGTGCAGGTATGACTCAGATGCCTGCACATTTTTTATGCTGACATTTTTATGCTAATATTTTCAAACTGCGGACAATAAGTGTCAAATATGCTATAATAAAGTTTACGATTAGAATATCGCTGCGCAGCTGAAAGGAGATTTTCATGGCAATTACACGAATGACCGTTATCAAGGCCTCTTCCGATGCCGATTATCGAAAGGGTCAGGATATATTTCTTATTGATAAACGCATCAAAAATTTTGAAACGGATATGAACACACTGACAGATACCCCCATGATCACCGCCACGGTGCTGGATGCCGATGGCACTGAGCATGAAACACAAGTATCCATTGATGAAGACGAAAGCCAGATTATCGGCAGTTTATGTTCCTGCTCTGATTTCTATCAGTCACAGGGACTCTGCTGCCACTGTGTTGCGATTCTTTTAAAATATATCTCCAGACGACACCTTCAGGCAAGTTTTCCTGCCAGAAATCAAAACCGTATCGGCCAGATGCTGATTGAATCCTATATTCAGCAATCTACCGGCAATCCTTATTCTGCAGAAACGCTGGAGAACAGAGGTATGATCGAACTTGAACCAATTCTTCATAAGCAATACAATAAATTATCCGTCGATTTCAAAATCGGCACATCCAAAAAATATGTTGTCAAAGATCTGCTGGAATTTGCCAGACTTGTCCGTGAACATGAATTATTTCAATATGGCAAAAATCTGAAGTTTTTCCACGAACCAGAAGCCTTTGCTTCCGACAGCCGCGAGCTCCTGAATTTTATTATGCAGAGAGTCGAAGAATATGAATACCACTTTCATTATGTTCAGGACAGTACCTACCGTTTCCAGACAATGAAAGCACTGCGTTTTCTGCCCCTGTCACCAACCGCTATTGATACATTTTTGGACCTGATGCTTGGGCATTCCCTTCAATTTCAGCTTGATGACCGCACACAGACGCTTCATGTGATCGACGGGGATCCATCTCTGTCCCTTGAGCTCAAATCAGATGGTACTGACAGTTACCGCCTGACAATTGAGAATTGTCTGATCATAGCCGGTGCCCAGACCTTCTGGATTTTAAAAGATAAAAAACTTTATAAATGTTCAGAAGCTTTCAAAAGAGATATGCAGCCTTATCTTGCAGAATTGAATCGCCAGAAAGTCCGTGAGATTACATTGTCAGAGAAGCAGCTTCGACCTTTTTACGGCAGTGTTTTGAAGCATCTGGAGGCACATACGGATTTTCATTCCGAAGGCATCGACCTTAGCAGCTACGAACCGCCGAAAGCGCATTTCAGCATCTATCTTGATAATCCGACTGAAAATGTCATCAGCTGTACGGCTTATGCACGCTATAATGATGAAACTTTTTCTCTGGCCACACCGATTTCCTGTGAAGATGGTTTCCGTGATGCCGCCATGGAAAATAAAATACTGACAGCTATTCAGACTTATTTTCATCCTGTTCTCCCATCTGAATCCGAAGAGCAGGAAACCCCCTCCATTGACGGCGATTTTGTGATCAGCCATGATGATCAGTCTGCTTTTCTTTTCCTTGAACAGGGGCTGCCTCATTTTTATGAGCTGGCAGAGGTTTTCATCTCCTCCAATATGAAGCGGATCCGCATTCTGTCTGCACCAAAGACTGCCGTTGGTGTATCTGTATCCAATGGTCTTCTTGAAATAGATATTCAGTCTGACAGTCTGCCTTATGAAGAACTTGCCGGCATACTGAACAGTTACAGACGCCGCCAAAAATACTATAAGTTAAAATCCGGAGAATTTCTTAAGCTTGAGAATAATTCTCTAAGCGTTTTATCTGAATTGGCGGACGGACTTCGTCTTTCTGAAAAAGATATCCAGAAAGGGAAAATTGCTGTTCCGCTCTATCGTGCTTCCTATATTGATTCTGTACTAACAAGCCACAACAGCGATATACAATCTCATCGAGACCGCTATTTCAAATCTCTGATCCGTGATATGAAATCTGTGGCTGACAGTGACTATGAAGTACCGGATGCTGTGAAGCCTATTTTGCGCGATTATCAGAAAACCGGTTATCGCTGGCTCTGCACCATTGCCCAACTGGGCTTTGGCGGTATTCTTGCTGATGATATGGGACTCGGCAAGACACTGCAGATCATCACCCTTTTGGAACATGCCCGCTTAGAAGCCCTTACAGAAACAGCTGATTCATCTGAAACTTCTAAGCTGCCAGAGCCTGAAACCACTGATACCGCAGCAGCTGTCTCTGCCGCAGTTCCGGCACATCCTGTCAGCCTGATCATCTGCCCTTCTTCACTTGTTTACAACTGGGACAGTGAAATTGAGCATTTTGCACCGGAATTAAAAACACTTTTAATTACCGGTACCGCCCAGGAACGCCAGGAATTATTGACACACTATGCGGATTACGATGTGCTGATCACTTCCTATGATATGCTGAAACGTGATATTGCCTGCTACGATGATCTCCATTTCTGTTATCAGATTATTGACGAAGCTCAGTATATCAAAAATCACCGAACCCAGGCCGCCCGCTCTGTCTGCAGCATTCATTCTGTTACGCGCTTTGCACTGACGGGTACGCCTATTGAAAACCGTCTCAGTGAACTTTGGAGTATTTTTGAATATCTGATGCCGGGCTTTTTGTATCCTTATACGTATTTTCGTTCAGAACTGGAACAGCCAATCGTAGAAAACAAAGATATGATTGCCGCCACAAGACTTCAGCAGCTTGTCCGACCTTTTATTATGCGAAGATTGAAAACTGACGTCTTAAAAGAGCTGCCTGATAAGCTGGAACATGCTGTCTATGCCCAGATGACAGATGAACAGCATAAACTCTATAATGCCAACGCTTTGAAACTGCAGAAAGATCTTGAAAGACAGAGTGACAGCATGTTTAAAACAAACAAAATCCAGGTTCTGTCTGAACTGACCAAACTCCGCCAGCTTTGCTGTGACCCATCTCTGATCTACCAGAATTATCACGGCGGATCGGCCAAACTTGATACCTGTATCCAGCTTATTCAAAATGCCATGGCTGGCGGACATAAAATCCTGCTGTTCTCCCAGTTTACATCCATGCTGGATATCATCGAACGTCGTCTGAAGTCAGAACGTATTCTGTATTACCGTTTAGACGGCAGCACTAAGAGTGAACAGCGTACACGCCTGGTCAGCTCCTTCAACGAAAACAAAGTTCCAGTATTCCTGATTTCCCTGAAAGCTGGCGGCACCGGTCTGAATCTTACCGGAGCCGACATCGTCATTCACTATGATCCATGGTGGAATGCCGCCGCCCAGAATCAGGCAACTGACCGTGCGCATCGTATCGGCCAGAAACACACCGTTACCGTTTATAAACTGATTGCGCGGCATACCATTGAAGAAAAAATACTGGAACTTCAGGAAAATAAAAAAGCACTGTCAGACCAGATACTCTCAGAAGAAGGCGTCACAGCCAGCCATCTGACCAAAGAAGATCTGCTGCAGATTCTCCAATAAAAGTGGGAAAGTGCAGTCTTACATTTTCGTGAATGGTGTTCATAACATGCCGAAGTGCGGCCCCAGAATATCTATAAAGGCCGCAAATTTCCAGTGTCTGGTTTAATATAACTTTCTGAAAATGTTTGGCGACGAGCCTGTTTGCAGAAAGTTATATTAAACCAGGCTTTTGAAAATTTGCGGCCTCTTTTATCTTTTACTTATCTCGTTCAAGGAATTTCTTGACGTAAATGCCGGTGTATGAGTTCGGGTTCTCGGCGATTTCTTCCGGTGTCCCGCAGGCGACGATTGTACCGCCCCGGGCACCGCCCTCCGGTCCGACATCAATAATGTAATCTGCGGTTTTGATGACATCCAGATTATGCTCGATGACAACAACAGTGTTGCCGCCCTCTGCCAGTCTTCTGAGGATTTCTGTCAGTTTATGGACATCTGCAAAATGAAGTCCTGTAGTCGGCTCATCCAGTATATAGATAGTGCGTCCTGTACTGCGTTTACTGAGTTCTGTGGCCAGTTTGATTCTCTGTGCCTCACCGCCGGATAATGTGGTGGATGGCTGTCCAAGCTTAATATAAGAAAGCCCCACATCGTTCAGTGTCTCCAGCTTTCTGCGGATAGACGGCACATTCTCAAAAAACTTCACTGCTTCCTCAACAGTCATATCCAATACTTCATAGATGTTCTTGCCTTTGTACTTCACTTCCAGTGTCTCTCTGTTGTAGCGCTTGCCATGGCACACTTCACAAGGAACATAAATATCTGCCAGGAAATGCATCTCTATCTTGATAATACCGTCCCCGGCGCAGGCTTCGCAGCGTCCGCCTTTGACATTGAAACTAAAACGACCCTTCTTGTAACCTCTTTCCTTGGCATCCACTGATGAAGCAAAGAGATCACGGATCAGATCAAATACCCCCGTATAGGTTGCCGGGTTAGAACGCGGTGTGCGGCCGATCGGAGACTGATCGATGTTGATGACTTTGTCCAGCTGTTCCAGGCCAAGGATGTCATCATGCTTCCCCGGATGAATGGTTCTTGCATGATTCAAATCTCTTGCCAGACGTTTATAAAGGATTTCGTTGACAATGGAACTCTTGCCTGAGCCGGACACGCCTGTCACACAAGTCATGACTCCCAAAGGAATATCTACATTGATATGCTTCAGATTGTTCTCTGCTGCACCGATAATATGCAGAAATCCTGTCGGCTGCCGCCTCACTTCCGGTACCGGGATTTTGATTCTTCCGCTCAAGTAAGCACCTGTTATGGACTTCTCACACTTCATGATATCCTGCGCAGTTCCTTCTGCCACCAGATATCCTCCATGCTCACCGGCCCCCGGACCTATATCCACAATCCAGTCTGCCTCCAGCATGGTATCTTCGTCATGTTCCACCACGATCAGCGTATTGCCCAGATCTCTCAGGTTCTTCAATGTCTTCAGTAGCTTATCATTGTCTCTCTGATGCAGACCGATACTCGGTTCATCCAGAATATAAGCCACGCCTACAAGACCGGAACCAATCTGCGTTGCCAGACGGATACGCTGCGCCTCACCGCCGGACAATGTGGCTGTCGCCCTTGAAAGCATCAGATAATCCAAGCCTACATCTATCAAAAATCCTAATCTTGATCGGATTTCCTTAATAACCTGATCACCGATCAAATGCTGCTGCGCCGTCAGTTCCAGCTGATTCATAAATGCATTCAGATCTGTAATAGACATCTCTGTCAGTTCACTGATATTCCTGCCTCCAATGGTTACAGCCAATGACTCTTTCTTCAGACGTCTGCCGCCGCACTCTTTACACGGGGTAATGGTCATAAAGTTCTCATACTCCTGTTTCGTCAGCTCAGACCCAGTCTCTCTGTACCGGCGCTCCACATTCTTGATCAATCCTTCAAAAGCAACATCATAAACACCTTCACCGCGCTGTCCGCGATAATGGACTCTCACTTCCCGGCCGCCTGTACCATGCAAAATGACGTCCTTAATTTGCTGCGGATAATCTCTGAATGGCGTATCCAGATCAAAATGGTAAGCATCTGCCAAAGCCACCAGAATAGCATGGGTAAAGCTGGAAGCATCTGCCGCTGACTGCCATCCCATCACCGCAATGGCCCCCTGAGAAATGCTTAATGACGTATCCGGAATCATCAATTCCGGCGAAAATTCCATCTTATACCCCAGACCATGACACACCGGACACGCACCAAAAGGATTGTTAAAAGAAAAGCTTCTCGGTTCGATCTCTTCGAAACTGATACCGCAGTCCGGGCATGAAAAACTTTGGCTGAATGTCATACTGTCTTCCTGATCCGGAAGATCCACAATAGCCAGACCTTCTGCCAACTTCAGCGTGGTCTCCAGTGAATCTGTCAAACGCTTCTCAATACCCTCACGAACCATCAGTCTGTCTACAACGATGGCAATATTGTGCTTCTTATTCTTCTCAAGCTTAATCTCTTCAGATAATTCATACTGATGGCCATCCACCATCACCCGGACATAGCCGCTCTTCCTCGCCTGCTCAAAAATCTTCACATGTTCGCCCTTGCGCCCCCGGACAACCGGAGCCAGCAGCTGAATCTTCGTTCTCTCAGGCAATGCCATCACTGCATCCACCATCTGATCCACCGTCTGCTTCTTGATTTCCTTGCCGCACTTCGGACAATGGGGCGTACCGATTCTGGCATACAGCAATCGATAATAATCATAAATCTCTGTCACTGTTCCCACAGTGGATCGCGGGTTTCTATTGGTTGACTTCTGATCAATAGAGATGGCCGGAGACAGACCAGAGATACTCTCTACATTCGGCTTCTCCATCTGACCAAGGAACTGTCTGGCATAAGATGACAGAGACTCCATATAGCGTCTCTGTCCCTCCGCATAAATCGTATCAAAAGCCAAAGAAGATTTGCCTGAGCCACTGAGTCCCGTCAATACAACCATCTTATTTCTCGGAATTTTCACGTCAATGCCTTTTAAATTATGTTCTCTGGCACCCTTTATATCTATAAAATCTTTCTGCGTCAGTTCTGACATCGTTACTTCCTTTCTAATCTTCCTCTATCTCATGGACCATCTTCTTCAATTCCATGATCTTGTCTCTCAGCATAGCCGCTTTCTCAAAATCAAGCTCTGCCGCTGCCGAATGCATCTGCTTCGTCAGCTTGCGGATTGCCGCATTCAACTCTTTATAGCTCATAGACTCTGCATCCTTAACAAAACTGTCTTCAGACTTATCTGCTGCCTCTGAGATACTGATCAAATCCCTGACAGCTTTCTGTATCGTCTTCGGAGTAATGCCATGAGCTTCATTATAAGCCTGCTGAATGGCCCGTCTTCGATTTGTCTCGGTAATAGCCTTATCCATAGAATCTGTGATTCTGTCCGCATACATAATGACATGTCCCTCTGTATTACGGGCAGCACGGCCAATGGTCTGGATCAATGATGTCTCTGAACGAAGGAAGCCCTCCTTGTCTGCATCAAGAATCGCTACCAGCGTAATCTCAGGAATATCCAACCCTTCTCGCAGGAGATTGATGCCTACAAGTACATCAAAGACATTCAATCGAAGATTTCTCACGATCTCCGACCGCTCCAGCGTATCAATATCTGAATGCAGATATCGGACACGGATGCCCAGCTCCTTCATATAATCTGTCAAATCCTCAGCCATTCGCTTCGTCAATGTGGTGATCAATACCTTATGCCCATGCTCAATTTCCTTATTCACCTCGGAAATCAGATCATCGATCTGTCCCTCCACAGGACGTACACTGATCTCCGGATCCAGCAGGCCAGTCGGTCGAATCACCTGTTCTGCCCTCAGCAATTCATGTTCGCCCTCATAGACATTCGGTGTCGCAGATACAAAAAGCATCTGGCTGATATGGGATTCAAATTCTTCAAAGTTAAGCGGACGATTGTCCTTGGCCGAAGGCAGTCTGAATCCGTAATCTACCAATGTTGTCTTTCGTGACTGGTCACCGGCATACATTCCCCGCACCTGAGGAATCGTAATATGGGATTCATCTACGATCATCAGAAAATCATCCGGAAAATAATCTAGAAGCGTATGCGGCGGCTCTCCCGGCTTCAATCCGGATAAATGTCTGGAATAATTCTCTATTCCTGAACAAAAGCCTGTCTCGCGCATCATTTCTATGTCAAACTTCGTTCTCTCTGCAATACGCTGAGCCTCCAGAAGCTTATCTTCACGCTTAAACCATTCCACCCGCTCTTTCAGTTCTTCTTCAATAGCACAAATCGCCTTCTCCATCTTCTCCGGTGCAACAACATAATGGGATGCCGGGAAAATAGCTGCATGTTCCAGTCTTGCCTTCACACTGCCTGTTAATGCATCAAATTCCGTAATTCTGTCAATCTCATCTCCAAAAAACTCCACACGTACCGCTGTATCTGTTGCATTGGCCGGAAAAATCTCTACCACATCCCCGCGTACTCTGAAGGTACCACGCTTAAAATCCATATCATTACGTACATACTGGATATCAATCAGCTTGCGGATGACATCATCTCTGTCTTTCAGCATACCGGGGCGCAGAGAAATCACCATCTCCTGATAATCGATGGGACTGCCCAGACCATAAATACATGAAACCGAGGAAACGATAATCACATCACTGCGCTCTGAAAGCGCCGCTGTAGCCGAATGACGCAGCTTATCAATCTCATCATTGATCGCCGAATCCTTCTCTATATAAGTATCTGAAGACGGTACGTAAGCCTCCGGCTGATAATAATCATAATAGGAGACAAAATATTCTACTGCATTGTTCGGGAAAAACTCCTTCATCTCCCCATAAAGCTGCGCCGCCAGCGTCTTATTGTGGGCCAGAATCAGCGTTGGTTTATTCAGCTGCTGAATCACATTGGCCATGGTAAAAGTCTTACCAGAACCGGTAACACCCAGTAATGTCTCAAACTGATTGCCTTCCTTAAAGCCCTGCACCAGCTTCTCTATGGCCTGCGGCTGATCGCCGGTGGGAGCATATTCACTGTGTAACTCAAAATGATCCATCTGCATTCTCCTAATTAACTTCAAATGTTTATTCTATGCTTTACACGCATCACTCAACATTCTCCTAAATCTGCTATGCCTATTATAGCATTTCTCTTTTAAAAAGTACATACGTTTTCGAATATTTGTTCTATTTCTCTTTTTGGGCTATCACATACATATCTTTCTTCGCTTCTGGTCATTTATTTGAAAATATGATATGATAATTATATTGCGCGTTTTTATGTAACTATTCACAATCTATATGAAAGGGCTCTTCTATGTTAGAAAAATTATTTAAATTATCCGAAAATCATACGGATATACGAACCGAAGTGACCGCCGGCATCACCATTTTCATGACGGTTGCTTATATTCTAGCTGTCAACCCATCGATTCTTTCCTCCACAGGAATGGATCCTGGTGCACAATTTACTGCTACGGCATTGATTTCCTGTATTGGCTCCCTGCTGATGGCTTTTCTGGCTAATTATCCATTTGTTATTATCCCGGGAATGGGATTGAATGCCTATTTTGCTTATACTGTTGTACTTAGTATGGGCTACAGCTGGAAATTCGCCCTAACCGCCGTATTTGTTGAAGGCGTTGTCTTTATTTTATTATCATTGACCAACATCCGGGAAGCTATTTTCAATTCTATACCGACTTCCTTAAAATCCGCTGTCGGCGTCGGTATCGGTCTTTATATTGCCTTTATCGGCCTGCAAAATGCCAATATTGTCATTGGGAGTTCCACATTGACGCAGCTTTTTTCCCTCAAAGAATATAACGCCATCAATGGTGTACAGGCGTCTTTTCATGATGTGGGCGTCACCGTTGCTCTTGCACTTTTAGGTATCCTTATTACCGGCCTGCTGATTATCAGGAATGTAAAGGACAATATTCTGTGGGGTATCCTGGCAACATGGATTCTCGGCATCATTTGTCAGTTTACAGGCATTTACATTCCTAATCCTGAGCTTGGATTCAACAGTCTGCTTCCGGATTTCAGTCACGGTTTATCTGTTCCATCCATTGCCCCGATATTTTTTAAACTGGACTTTCATGGTATTTTTACGATGGATTTCTTTGTCGTCTTTTTTGCCTTATTATTTGTAGACCTCTTTGATACCATAGGCACCCTTGTAGGTATTTCAACAAAAGCCAACATGTTGGACGAAAACGGTAAACTTCCACACGTCAAAGGAGCGCTTCTGGCAGATGCCATTTCAACCACCGTTGGCGCAGTACTTGGAACCTCCACAGCTACAACTTGTATTGAAAGTGCTTCCGGTATATCTGAAGGCGGCCGAACAGGTCTGACGGCTTTGACCACAGGTGTTCTGTTTGCTGTGTCGCTGTTTTTATCACCGATTTTTCTGGCTATTCCTTCCTTTGCCACAGCACCTGCTCTGGTCATTGTAGGATTGCACATGCTGTCTGCTATCACACAGATTGACTTCAACGATATGTCAGATGCTATTCCAAGTTACATCTGCATTATCGCCATGCCTTTCTTCTACAGCATTTCCGAAGGTATTTCCTTAGGCATTTTATCCTATGTTCTATTAAATCTTTTAACCGGAAAAGCCAAAGAGAAAAAATTAAGTCCTATTGTCTACATTCTTGCGGTAATCTTTTTGATCAGAGAATGTACCGCTTTATTCTTTTAAAAATAATGACGTGTCCCCTGCGCATTTGACATACGGGAACAGATGGCCTGCTGCACAGGTTTACGGCAAAAATGCTTCACATCCCATTCATGACTGTGAAGCATTTTTTGTATCTATCTTCCCCTCATTTTGCGGCGCATATCTGCCCATTTAAAGTCCGCAAAAATCTTCTTAATTTCTTCCCTCTTTCTACGACTGACGGCAATTTCTGTGCCATCTGATAGTTTGACCACTGCCGCCGGCACCGCAATGATTTCTTTCATAGACACAAGAGCCCATCGAATGGGCATGCAGAATTCACCCTCCGGAACAAGTGTCGCCATTTCTGAAAGAGACTGGGAAGTCTCCAGATCACCCTTTTTCAGATGAACCACTGTTTTCTTGCCCTTTGCTTCTATATACAAAATATCCGATAGATAGACACTTTCCACCAATCTTCCGACTTTAACATCTATCGTCCGAATCGCACAATAACTGGCAAAAAATTTGTCCAATACACTGTATAGCTGATTCCTGTCAATAGGCTTAACAATATAATGCAGTGCTTCTATATTGAATGCTTCCGCCGCATACTCAATACTGGTACTGATAAAAACAATCTGTGCTCTGCAATTTGATGCGATCAGTCTCTTCGCTGCCGCCATACCATTGATGCCATCCATGAATATATCAAACAAGACAAGATCATACACTGTCGGTTCTGACTCAAAAAACGCTTCTGCCGATCCAAATTGATCAACCTGAGCATACAGATTATTCACGTCCAAATAGTCTGCGATATACTGATGGATCTGCGCTCTATCCTCATCATTATCATCGCATGCTGCTATCTTTATTGTCTTTTCCATATGTCATCACTTTCCTGTTTTGATTTTACTTATATTATAACGAATTGCTCACTTTTTCTCAATCGTATTGTTAAAGTAAATCACAATGCTTTAATATCCGACAGATTTTTTCTTCACTCATGGGCTTGACTGCAAAACAGGCTGCATTCAGACGGTAAGCCTGCGCCGCAAAATCTCTGTCATTGGAAATCCACACAACAGGCAGTTCCGCATACATTTTCTTTGCTGCAATAACCCCTTCCATTCCGGCTGCATTATCCATGGTCACAAAGACAAAATCCGGGTGTTTTTCATATAATCCCTGAATAAATATTTCCATATTTTCAAAAACGGACACATGATAGGCTTCCAAATACTTTTTTATAGGCTCACAGCTCCTCTGATGACCGTAAAACATAATATACATTCATTCCCTCCCATCTGAAATGGGCTGCCGCACTCCCAATCTATGCAGCAGCCCATACCGGCTGAAACTGTTATTTCTTATTTATTTTTAGGGCTCTGCTATATTGAAATACAGTTTTAAAGATGCCATGCTGTCACATAATGCTTTGTACAATTCCTGATCTCCCTCAACGGATGTGACTAACTTGCCAATGTTATCCTCACTGCGCGCCGCAATGGCAAGAATCCCCAACTTTCTCGTCTGAATTGTCAGGTCTGCTTTATCATCCTGCTCCCCAGGATAGTACAATAGTACACCATGATGTATCTTTAACAGATAATTTTCATCATCTGTCAGCTGCAAATTCACTGTAAAGGATCGGTCTGCCAGCTGATCGCTGTCCATCATAATTCCCATATAATCAAGCATTGTTTCTGCATCCATATTCTGGGCTGTAGAACCCACACCGGTTGTCACCCCTTCAGGATACAACGAAGTCCCATTTCTCAATTCAAAAGCGCCTACCAGATAAGCATTTCTCCAGGCACCGGACTCTGCCTGATAGCCAAGCTGCTCTAAAGCATCTGCACAGAGGTATCTTGCCTGCTCATTGGCAGGGTCATCAAAGACAAGTGCATTCGTAATCTGTGCTACCCACTGATATTCACCCTTCTCATAATCTTCCTTGGCCATTTGAAGTACTTTATCTGTATCTCCAAAATACTCCACTAATTTCTGTGCATATTCTGCCGGTGTCATCGCATCCAAATTCACAGGATTGGCATCGTACCAACCCATATATTTCTGATAAACTGCCTTCACATTATGCTTCAATGTGCCGTAATACTGCCTTGTATACCATACTTTATCCAGTTCTTCCGGAAGCTGGATCATCTCCGCAATTTCATTGGCTGTATAGCCCTCATTGATGTAAAGCAGCGTCTGATCGTGAATAAACTTATAAACAGCAGCTGTATTTGTCAGATATTCCTGAATGACATCATTGCCCCAATGCGGCCAGTTGTGAGACTGGAAAACGACTTCTGCCTCACCGCCGTACAAGCTCTGGGCTTCGGTAATATATCTGGCCCATGCGTTGGCATCTCTGACCTGTGCTCCCCGCAATGTATAAAGATTATGTAATGTACCTGTACAATTTTCCGCCATCCAAAGGGCTTTTTTATCCGGAAAATAGGTATTCATCTCTGCCGGTGACTCAGTATCCGGTGTCAGCTGAAAGCTCATCTTCACGCCATCAACTGTTGTCTCAAAAATATCTTCTGTCACCTCAAATGTCGGAGCGATATAGCCTACATTTCCATTGCCTACCGTCAGGCCGATGCCTACAGATAAACTTCCCTGTTCACCTTTATTCAAGGCTGTACCATACTGATACATAGAACGCCGCTTCATAGCCGTTCCGACAAAAACATTCTCCTTCATCACCGCATCTGCAAATCCCGACGGAACGATAATCGCTGTTTTGCCTGATGCAATCTGCTGTTCCAGAGATAATGACGGATCCGCACAATCTTCTGCTGAAATCAGTCCTTCGATACCGCCATAATGATCCACATGAGCATGGCTGATAACAATAGCCGCAATCTTTGCCTTTCCCATCTCCGATTCAAACAGCTCTAACGCTACTTTTGAATTATAAGAACTGCTCATGCAGTCCAGAATGATCCAACCATGATCGCTGCGGACAAATGTCAAATTCGAAATGTCATAGCCTCTCACCTGATAGATATCATCTGTCACCTGAAATAATCCATATTTTGCATTCAGCTGTGTATTCCGCCATAAACTTGGATTTGCCGAATCCGGGGCATCTGCATCCCTGACGAAATCATAACTGTCCTGACTCCATTTGACATTTCCTTCCTCATCCTGAATAACCAGAGAATCCGGCGCTGTTATCAGTCCCCGTTCCGCAAATTCCTGTTCCCGGGTATCCGAAAAATCCAACTTTGCATAAACTTCCTGATTTTTTGCTGCGGTCGCTGACGTGGCTCCTTTCTTCTGCCCGTTTAATCCATTTGCTGCACTGGATTTGCCATAAGCAGCCACCGCAAATACGGTAACAATCACCAATAAAATACATGAAATAATGAGTGCCCTGTATTGTTTCATCCTGATGCCTCCCTCTTTTTGACATCAATATATCATAAAAAGGAGATTTTTCCCGATTCAGGGTATGAAATGCATTCTTAGGGAATCAATGGTACAAAGGGGAAAAAACTCCGGCATCCATCTGTGCGGCGACACAGACAGATACCGGAGTTCTTCTCATATGTATTAATATCTCAAATGGATAATAAAAGGGAGGGTATAGCAGTTGTACTTATTTTTATAATTTACTTTGCAATCATTCTTATGACTATTTAACAGCCAGAATTTCGACTTCCACTTTTCCGTTTAATGGAAGATTACCGACTTCTACACAGGATCTGGCTGGTTTCCACTCGCCAAAGAATGCACCGTACACTTCATTCACCTGAGCAAAGTCTTTGATATCGGCAAGATAAACCGTTGTCTTGATGACATCTTCCTTTGTATAACCGGCTTTCTCTAAGATAGCGGCTACATTGGCCAGTGACTGTTTTGCCTGCTCCACAACGGACTCAGGTAATTTACCTGTTGCAGGGTCAATGCCCAGCTGGCCGGAAGCAGATAAGATATTGCCCGCCTGAATAGCCTGCACATATGGGCCGACAGCTGCAGGTGCTTTTTCTGTAAAAATAACGTCTTTATTCATGATTTATCCTTTCCTGAAATCAGTAATTATTTGATTTCGATCTTATCGCAATGTGTTAATGCATAATCAGAGAGCTCATTACCAAGACCTGGACGATCCGGTACTTTATATTTGCCGTTAACAGGCTGATCATCATAGATACATAACTCTCTGTTGAACTTCTGAAGGTTATAAACATGATGTTCATGGATAACGAAGTTAGGGATGCTTGCTTCGATCTGAAGGGCTGCTGCTGTACACAGAGGGCTTGCACATGTATGAACCTGTACACCTACATCATAAACGTGTGCCATATCACAGATCTTCTTTGTCTCGGAGATACCGCCGCATGTACCGACATCAGGCTGGATCATATGCAGAGACATATCTTCAAAATATGGTGCATACTGCCATCTTGTATAAATTCTCTCACCGCTGGCGATCGGGATCTGAATTCTGTCAGCAACAAATTTTGTAACCTTTGGAGTTGGTGTTGTAGGCTCCTCATAGCAGAAGATGTTATATTTCTCAACACGTCTGCCGATCTGAACAGCGGACTGCGCATCCAGGAAAGAATGATTTTCCATGATGATATCGACATTCGGACCGATAGCTTCTCTGACTGCTGCAACTCTTTCTTCTACCAGGTCAACCAACTCTGGTTTCAGAATACCGTTTCTCTGTTCTTCTGAGAATGTATTGCCTTCTCTGTCAAATGTAAAGAAGTCAATCTTCACGCAGTCATAGCCTTCTTCTACGGCCTTCAGACTGTTCTTCGCATAATCTTCCGGTGTCAGTGCAGGCTGAAGGGATTCACCCCAGCCGAACTGCAGCTGGCTGGCATAAGTTCTCAGATTGTCACGGAATTTACCGCCCAGCAGCACATGAAGTGGCACATTCAGTGCTTTGCCTTTGATATCCCACAGTGCCATATCGATGGCTGACATACCTGCAAAGAAAACAGGACCGCCATTCTGTCCCCAGAATGTCTGCTTATATAATTTTTCCCAGATTGGTTCGATTTTCATCGGATCCTGACCGATGATCATGCCTGCCAGCTCTTTCACCATACCGAAGGCTGCAGGTGCTGCAGAACCATAGGCCATGGCTGCTTCACCATCACCATAAATACCTTCATCTGTATAGATACGGCATACAACCGGGCGCCATGCAATATTGCTCCAGTCTGCAGGTGCATTCGGATCAACCGCTTTCATTTCTTTGCTTGAATGTAAAGCCATGACATCAACTTTTGTAATTTTCATCTTTCATTTACCTCCTGTGTCTATTTTCTTTATTATCTATTGATTTTATTGTTTTTCTTCTTTTGTCTTCATGAGACCAAATGTAATCGTAACTGCCACTGCGATCAGCAGGAATAACGGATAATATTCATATTTCAAGATTCCCAGATAATCGCAGCCCGCTGCCTCCTGTACCATCAGCATACAAGTACCATGGGGAACAACCATCGCTCCCAGGCAGGCGCCGATATCCAAAAGGCTTGCCAGTCGTTTTGGTGCAATTTTGTAACTGGATCCCAGATCATTGGCAATCGGTGCTGTGATCACAATAGCCAGTGTATTATTGGCAATAATGGTTGCCAGTACTAATGGGAAGAACAGAATAATATATTCGCAGCTCTTTCTTGATTTGATGGCCTTTTTCGCTTTCTCTGTCAGCCATTCCAGGCCGCCGTAATAACGGATCATACCGATCATACCGGATATCATCATGGCAAATACGGCCAGCCAGAACATGCCTTCCATACCGGAGCCGATGCCCTGTGCCCATTCCCAGATCGTTGCTGTTCCTGCTGCCACACCAATGATGCCTGATAAAATCATACCGATGGTCAGAACAAGAATGACATTCAAACCTGCAACAGCCAGTGCAACCGCAACGGGAGCCATAACGCTGACTGTTCCCATGGAAGTACCGATACAGGTGGATACAATCGCACACATGATGAAAATACCTGGCACAAGCAGCTGTACCGGAATCATCTGTGCACCCAGATTGACCATGGATTCCTTACCGCCGATGGCTGCACATGAACCGGCAAAACCACCTGCCAGAAGAACGATCAGACTCAATGTCATAACGCCTTCGGAACCGGCTGATTCATAATAAATCTTTGCCTTCTCATCCAGGTTTCTATCCTTCTCGAAACAGATCAGACCAACCAGCACGCCGGCCAGAACCGCCACATATCTCGGCATCACATTAAAAGGTTTCTCAACACCCAGAATTGTAAATGCGACACCGCATCCCACATACAATCCAAGAAATACAATAATCGGAATCAGTGCTTTTGCACCATAATTTTTATGATCTTTATTATCGCCCATTTTTCTTCTCCATTTATCGCCGCACTAAGCGCGCAGTGCCTTCTCCAGCTGTAACAATGCCTTCTCCAGAATGCTTCTCGGGCAGGCCAGATTGAATCTCAGATAACCTTCTCCGCCATCTCTGAACCAATTGCCCATGTCCGTTGCAATATGTGCTTTCTCCAGAATAAACTTCTCAATTTCTTCTGTGCTCATGCCTGTTCCCCTGAAATCAACCCATACCATATAAGTAGCTTCCGGCTTTGTCATCTTCAGTTCCGGAAGTCTCTCTTTGAGGAACTGTACCATGTAATCCATATTGGCACTGACATAATCGCATAATGCTGTAACATAATCATCGCACTTTGTATAAGCTGTGACAAGTGCTGCTGCGCCAAACCAGTTCATAGCCCCCAGACGATTGGCTGTCTGCTGGCGTACAAAGGCCTCTCTCAGCTCCGGATCCGGGATAACCGCATAGGATGTCTGAAGCCCCGCCAGATTAAATGTCTTGCTCGGTGCATACTGTGTGATGGTAAACTTTCTGGCTCTCTCTGATACAGCGCACAATGCATGGTGTTCATGTCCATCCATCATCAAATCTGCGTGAATCTCATCTGAAACAACAATCACATGATTTCTCTCGCAGATATCCACCAACTTCTCAAGTTCAGCTGCTGTCCATGCACGTCCTACCGGGTTATGCGGGTTGCTGATGATCATCAGCTTGTTCGCCGGATCCTGTGCCTTGCGCTCAAGATCTTCAAAATCCATGGTCCAGTATCCGTCCTTCTCAACCAGCGGATTCAGTACCAACTTACGATCATTATTCTCAACACCTTCCATAAACGGATAGTAAACCGGTGTCTGCACAATAACACCTTCACCCGGCTTCGTAAACTGCTGGATGGCCATATAGAATCCCGGAATAACACCCGGTGTAAACACGATCCAGTCCTTCTCAATCTGCCAGTGATAATGTCTGTCCACCCACTGAATGATCGCATCAAAGAATTCCTGCTTCTTGATTGTGTAACCGTAGGCCTGTGTCTGTGCCCGCTCAACGATGGTATCAATGACTTCTCTTGGTGAACGGAAATCCATATCCGCAATCCACATTGGGATAATCTCTTCCGGATGCTTCACACCAAACTTTTCTCCAATCCCGTCCCACTTGAAACAATTCGTTCCCCGACGATCCAGGTATTCATCAAAATATTCCCCTGTGTAACTCATTTTTCCTCCTAAAAACAGCATCAATAGTTTTGCTATCTATTGGTTCGGAACCAAAACTATTTGATATCTTTATATTATCACTTATCTATTTTTTGTCAATATACTTTTTATATTTTAGTGATTTATGCCAATTTTCCAGCTCTATTTTTGGTATAATTGTTTTGTAGTCAAACCATTTGCAAAATTTGACTCTTACCGCATTTCACTATATAATAAATGTGATATAAACATGTCTTTTATTCCAGATGCCTTGATGAGTCTTTATACGGGACATAGGCAACATCCAGCATCTATTCATATAAAATATACAGGAGATTTATTATGAGCGATCAAAAAATAACTTTATCCACTGACAATCTGTTGTCCAATCTGGACCACAAAATAGACACAGCCTTCCGCAACCAGCTGATCATGGCTATTTATCAGTCAATTCCAAGAAACTATGGACAGCACATTATGCTGACAGAGATAGAGATGCATTCCCTGGGCTATATTCAGCAGGAACCCGGCATCACAGCAAAAAAACTCGGAGAAATCATGTACCGCACTAAAGGTACGATTTCCAGCATCATCAGCCGTCTGGAGAAAGAGGGATTTCTGACTCAGGAAGTCAATCCAGCCAATCGCCGGGAGCACCGGCTTTATCTGACTGCCAAAGGAAACGACGCCTGCAATCAGCATATTTCCTTCGACCGTCAGAAGACCAGTGAATTCATTATTTACCTTTCACAGTACTGCACCCCAGAGGAAATCGACGGCTTCTTCAAAGTTCTTCAGTACAGAACCGAATTCTTCGAAAAAGCAATACAGAACGATAAGGAAGATTATACAACATCAAAAAAGGCAGCAAAAAAAGCGGATTAAACCGCTTTTTTTGCTGCCTCAACTTATATAAGGTCTTTTATTGTGCCTGAATCTGCTCCAGCACCACTTCCTGGGCTTTCTCAAGCTGTGTATCTGTCTTGCTGTCGGAATCCAGTTCTACTTCAACATCCGGATCAATACCTGTTCCGTGGATATTGCGTCCGTTCGGTGTATAATATTTGGCACTTGTCAGCTTGATGGCTGAACCGTCACCAAGCGGCAGCACATACTGAACGATACCCTTACCAAAGGATGTGGTACCCACCAGGGTTGCTTTGCCGTAATCCTGCAGACATCCGCTGACGATCTCTGATGCACTGGCACTGTTGCCGTTAATCAGAACACTGATTGGTACATCAATGGTATCGTCATCCTTTGTATATTCTTCCTGTTTCTTATCGTTCTTATCAACGGTATAAACAAGCAGCTGATCCTTAGGAAGGATTCTGTCAAGAATGGCTGTTGCAGAGTTCACCAGACCGCCCGGATTATCTCGCAGGTCAATGATCAGTCCTTTCATTCCCTGGGCTGTCAGCTCATCTATGGCCTGATTAAACTGGTCTGCGGTTGTTTCTTCAAATTCATAGACAGCCACATAACCGATATTGTTGTCCAGCATCTTGGATGTCACCATCGGAATCTCAATGGTCTTGCGTTCCACCTCAAATGTGAGATATTTATCCTCTGATGGTCTGTAAACTTCAATGCTGACAGTTGAACCTTCTTCACCTTTGATCCATGTAACAACTTCTGTCACATCAACCCCGGTCACTTCCTTGCCTGCTACTTTGTACAGGATATCATCTTTGAGAATGCCGGCTTCCGCACCCGGTGAACCCTCAAAAGGACGCACAACGGTAATCACGCCGGTCTCCTTGTTCTGGCTGACAACCACACCGATACCGGAATATTTACCAGATGTGGACTCCTGCAGCTGGTCATACTCTTCCTTGGTATAATAAACGGTATATGGTTCATTCAGCGCACCCACATAGCCTTTGTAAATGCCTTCCACCATATCATCCTGGGCAATATCCGAATCATCTGAAACATCCAGATAATACTGATCAAGCACGGCATGCAGCTTATTCAGCTTCTGCTCAACTTCTTGGTACCGCCCCGAAATATCCGTCACATCCTCATCAGATGAAGATGTATCTGATGCTTCCACAGCATCCCCTGTGCCCGTTGTCTGGCTGCCTGACGACGCAGCTGATGTTTTCGTAAAACATCCCGATAATGCCAATACGCCAATCATCAGTACGCACAGAACAACACCCGTCAACAGGCCTTTATAGTAGCTCTTTCTGTCATTTCTGTTCTCCATAGTCTGTCTCCTTCTAAAAGCAGACAATTGCCCACTGCCATTGATTCAGGATGATAAAAAATATCGCAGTCTGCAATCATCTGTTTAAAAATTGCTGAATTTTATTCTATAGTAACACAAAGAGCTGGCCCAGACAATTGTCTGAAGCCAGCTTTCTTAAAGTTCACAAATTATTCGCAATTCACAGCGGTTCAATATCTTCACAGCTGCCGCGATGATTCACTTGTTATATCAATATCAGACACGGATATGCTTGATCAATGTCACATAACTTCCGATGAAACCGATACCAAGACCGATAATCAATGAGATTGGAATCAGCACTCTGAAAATCTCACCGGATGGAAGGAATGTCATAAATCTGCTGAGGCTTGTAAATTCAGTTGTCATGAATGTGACAACCTTCTCATACAATACTTTCAGCGCACATACCGGAATCAGCGAACCGATCAGACCGATGAGCATACCTTCGATCAGGAATGGTGCTCTTACGAAAAAGTCTGTCGCTCCGAGATATTTCATGATGGCAATCTCTTCATGTCTGACTGTGATACCGATCATAACAGTATTGCTGATCAGGAAGACAGCGACACCTACAAGGATAACGATAATCGCCAGTGATACATAACTCAGGAGACGTCCGAAGCTTGCAAAGCTGTCTGCCACGCTCTTGGATGCATTGACGGAACGTACGCCATCAATACCTTTGATATAATCTACAAGATCCTGCTGCATAGCTGCATCCTTCAGATAAACTTCCAGACTGGCAGAAGATGCCAGCGGATTATCATTGTCCAGATTGGTCAGAATGTTCTGATCTGTATCTGGGAATGCTTTCTCTTTGTATTCTTTCCATGCTTCATCGGCGGAAGTATAATGAACATTGTCCACTTCATCCCGCTTCTCAATCTGAGACTTGATATCAAGAATCTGATCTTCCTCAACACCCTCATCAAAGAATACCGTAACACCCACCGTTGTTTCTACTTCGGAAAAGATATGCTGAAAGTTCATCACCATGCAGTAGAAAATACCGAAGATAAACAGACAGGCTGTGATGGTACCGATAGATGCCAGTGAGAACAGACGGTTTCTGAATACATTTTTAATACCCTGTTTAATGCCATATAAAAAACTACTCATAGATATACCCGCCTTTTCTCTCGTCGCTGATGATCTCGCCCTCACTCATGGTGATAACACGCTTCTGCATTCTCTCGACGATTTCTTTGTTATGCGTAACAACAACAACGGTTGTACCACGCATATTGATGGCTTCAAGCAGTTTCATAATCTCCCATGAATTCTTTGGATCCAGGTTACCTGTCGGCTCATCGGCCAAAAGTAACGGCGGATTATTCACAAGGGCACGAGCCAGGGCAACTCGCTGCTGCTCACCACCGGACAGCTCATTCGGATAGGACTTAGCCTTGTCCGGAAGCCCTACCAGCTTCAACATCGCCATGACGTTCTTCTTGATCAGACGGTTCGGTGCGCCGACTACCTGCTGGGCAAATGCGATATTCTCATATACATTCCTGTCTTTCAGAAGACGGAAGTCCTGGAATACAACACCGATGCCTCGGCGAAGCTTCGGTACTCTTCTCCTGCGGAGTCGTCCGAGATTCTTGTTGTTGATATAAATGGTACCGGATGTCGGCTCCATTTCTTTCAAAAGTAACTTAAATAATGTTGTCTTGCCGGAACCGCTCTGGCCCACGACAAATACAAATTCGCCTTTTTTAATCCGGAGACTGATGCCCTTTAAAGCTTTCACATCTCCCGGATAGGTTTTGGTCACCTGATCTAAGGCTATCAATTGCTTCCCCTCCTTCAAGAAGGAATCTTTTAGTAATCAAAAGTTTCCATATAATTCATATACTTGACAACCATCAGCGCAATCTTGAATGTGATGGCGTCTTCAAAAACACGCAGGTCAAGGCCTGTACTCTTCTGAAGCTTATCCAGACGGTAAACCAGTGTGTTTCTGTGAATGTACAGCTGTCTGGATGTCTCTGAGACATTCAGGCTGTTCTCGAAAAACTTATTGATGGTCATCAGTGTTTCTTCATCGAAATCTTCCGGTGACTTGCTGTCGAAAATCTCTTTGATAAACATCTTGCACAATGGGATTGGAAGCTGATAGATCAGACGGCCGATACCGAGGTTGCTGTATGCAACTACATTGCGCTCATTATAAAAGATCTTGCCTACATCCAGTGCCATTCTCGCTTCCTTATAAGATCTGGATACATCCTTGATCTCCTGTACAATCGTGCCAAGGGCGATTCTTGCCTTCGGCAGATTCTCACCGCAAAGCATCTCATAGATGACTTTGGCAGCCTTGCAGAGATCATCGTAGGTCTCATTCTCCTTCACTTCTCTGACAACAATGACATTCTTCTCATCAACAGCTGTAATGAAGTCCTTCGGACGGCCTGTGTAAAGTGAACGGACAGTCTCAAGGCTGTTCATATCCCGATCATTGTTCACTTCGATCAACAGCACGATTCTTCGTACATCTGTATCAATATGCAGCTTCTTGGAACGATTGTAGATATCAACAAGAAGCAGATTATCAAGCAGCAGGTTCTTGATAAAGTTATCTTTATCAAAACGCTCCTTGTAGGCAACCAGCAGATTCTGGATCTGGAATGAGGCTACCTTGCCGATCATGTAGACATCATCGCTGTCTCCTCTTGCCAGAATAATAAATTCCAGCTGATGTTCATCAAAAACCTTGAAAAACTGAAATCCCTGAAGAACCTGACTATCTGCCGGTGAATTGACAAATTCCAGTACAAACTTCTCATAATCTTCTGCATTGGAAAATGTGGAGGCTAATACCTTACCTTCAATATCCATCACACATAAATCTATTCTAGTAATCGCTTTCAGTCCCTCAATCGTATTCTGTAAAATCTGATTTGAAATCATAATGCACTTCTCCCTACCTTCCCGTAATCTATTGTAATAAACTCTTATTATTATAATAAAGCACAACAACCAAAAAATAAAGTGTTTTTTATATATTTTTCATATATTTTTCTTTGAAACCTATGTTATTTTCTCATTGAATTACAATAATATTACGATTTAAATGAGTGAACCATGAAAATCACCAATTTTACTATTGTTTTTTGTCTATAATCACAATTGCTTTTCAAAGAACAGTTCCTGTACACTATACCAGAAAATCATAAATATTGCAATATTATTTCACAAATATTACATAATTTGTAATCATTTTGTGACAAACTGGGTGGGAATGCGGCCCTTAGACAATCGACAGGTTTTGAAAAAAACCTGAATTCTGTTTATTGAGCCGCATTCTACCACATAATCAAGTCGCAGATTTTCATAAACCCACAAAACAAAATGAGATTCCAAATGAACCGATTCAACACAGCCCTTTGCTAATGCAAACGAATCTGTACCAAATTTGTCATTGAAATCTCATTTTCTGATGCCCTTATACTTTTAAAGTTTTGATTAGTTAATGGCTGTTACTTTGTAGTCTTTGTCCTCAACTGTTTTCTTCAGAACATCGTCTGATACGTCTGCTGAAAGTTCTACGACTGCTGTACCTGCTTCATGGCTGACTTCTGCGGATGCTACTCCGTCAATGCCTTCCAGTGCCTTTTTTACAGTTGCTTCACAGTGACCACACATCATACCTTCGATTTTCATTGTTTTCTTCATTGTCTGCATCTCCTTATTATTTTGATGATTATTGCTGCCTTGCTGGCTGTTATCCACCGCTTCTTCTATTATAACCTGATTTTTTAACTTTTTATCCTTTTTTGTGTCATGCATGTTAAAAAGATTCAGGCGCAGTGCATTGGTAACGACGCAGAAGCTGGATAAACTCATGGCTGCTGCACCGAACATCGGGTTTAATGTCCATCCGAAAATCGGGATCCATATACCTGCTGCCAAAGGAATACCGATGACATTGTAGAAGAATGCCCAGAAGAGATTCTCATGGATGTTCCTTAAAGTTGCACGGCTCAGTCGAACGGCTGCTGCCACGTCGCTTAAGCGGCTCTTCATCAGCACCACATCTGCGGCATCAATGGCCACATCTGTACCGGCGCCAATGGCAATACCCATATCCGCTCTTGTCAATGCAGGTGCATCATTGATGCCATCACCAACCATCGCTACCTTGCCATACTTCTGCAGTTTTCTGATAACGCTTTCCTTGCCGTCTGGAAGAACCCCTGCAATGACTTCATCCACACCGGCCTGAGCACCGATGGCTCTGGCTGTTCTCTCATTGTCTCCGGTCAGCATTACCACTCGAATACCCATATTCTGAAGCTCGCTGACAGCCTGCCTGCTGTCTTCCTTCATGGTATCTGCAACCGCAATAATACCCGCCAGTTTTCCATCCTCTGTAAAGAACATTGGCGTCTTGCCCTGTTCCGCCAGTGCCTCAGACTGCTTCAAAAGTGCTTCAGGCACCTCTGTCTGTGTTTTGATAAATGTGTAATTGCCGCCGGCCAGACGAGTCCCCTTTCTGACAGCTGTCAGACCATTACCCGGAAGTGCTTCAAACTCAGAGACTTCATCCACTGTCATCTTCTGTTCCCCGGCATATTTCAAAATAGCCTTCGCCAGCGGATGCTCACTGCGCTTCTCAAGGCTTGCTGCCAAAGCAAGCAGTGATTCTTCTGTCACGCCATCAGCCGGTACTATATCTGTAACAACCGGCTCACCGTTTGTAATGGTACCTGTCTTATCTAAGGCCACAATCTGTACCTTGCCTGTCTCTTCCAGAGAAACCGCGGTTTTAAAGAGAATACCATTCTTGGCTCCCATGCCGTTGCCCACCATGATAGCCACCGGTGTCGCCAGACCAAGAGCACACGGACAGCTGATAACCAGTACAGAAATACCTCTTGCCAATGCAAAACCGACACTTTCACCAGCCAGCAGCCATACAACCATGGTAATCACTGCAATCGTAATAACCGCCGGTACAAATACACCTGAAACCTTATCTGCAATCTTGGCAATCGGCGCCTTTGTGGCTGCCGCATCACTGACCATCTGAATGATCTGCGATAAAGTTGTATCTTCACCGACACGAGTGGCTTCACAGCGGATAAATCCGGACTGATTCAATGTAGCCGCCGATACGGCATCTCCTGCTTTCTTATCCACCGGAATGCTCTCCCCGGTCAGAGCCGCCTCATTCAAAGCACTGCTGCCTTCTATAATCACACCATCCACAGGCACATTCTCTCCCGGGCGAACAACAAAAATATCACCTTTCTTCACCTGCTCAATCGGAACTGTCACTTCCTGGCCATTCCGCTCTATAACAGCTGTCTTCGGTGCCAGCTTCATCAATCCCTTAAGGGCATCTGTTGTCTTGCCCTTGGACCGTGCCTCCAGCATCTTGCCCACAGTGATCAATGTCAGGATCATGGCCGCAGATTCAAAATAGAACTCATGCATATAATGCATGACCATCTCCATATCGCCCTTCACCTGAGCATCCGTCATGGCAAACAGTGCGTAAGTACTATAGCCAAAAGCTGCCGTTGAACCCAGTGCCACCAGGGTATCCATGTTCGGTGCACGGTGCAGTAAGCTCGTAAAACCGCTGATAAAAAACTTCTGATTGATCACCATGACAATACCTGTCAGAAGGAGCTGAACCAGCCCCATGGCAATATGATTGTTCTCAAAAAATGCCGGCAGCGGCCATCCCCACATCATGTGTCCCATAGAAAAATACATCAGGACAATCAGAAATCCCAGGGACGCCAGAAGTCTGCGCTTTAGAACCGGTGTATCATGGTCCTTCAGCATCTCTTCTTCAGCGGCCATCGATGAAGCACCGGAATGCTCCGCTTCACCTTTCACAGAAGCCCCGTACCCTGCGGCTTCCACAGCCTGAATAATCGCCTGGTCTGTGGCTGAACCTTCCACACCCATGGAATTGGTCAGAAGACTGACAGAACAGGATGTCACGCCATCCACCTTCGAAACTGCCTTCTCAACACGGGCACTGCAGGCTGCACAGCTCATACCTGTCACAATAAATTGCTGCATGAATCTCTATCCTCCATTCTCTCTTCGCTGCAGATCTGCTCATCTGCAAATCTCTATTGATATCGTAATTTTACCCGAAGTAAAATAACCATTCTACCAAATTACCCCACCCCCCTGGGGTCACCATCATTCTATACCCTTTAAAAATAAAAGTCAATACTCCTTATTGAAAAAAACATGCATCTGAACATTGAATGAACCGTACAAAAATGCTAAAATAGTAGTAATATTGACACCCCTGGCGGGTGCCCGATGAAAGGAGTATGCCATGAAAGCAGAACAGCAGAATATCAAAAGGCTGCTCAATACAGCAAAAGGACAGATTGACGGCGTTAATAAGATGATTGACGATGACAAATACTGTATCGATATATCTAACCAGATTATGGCCACCATCGCTATCCTGAAGAAAGTCAATATTGAGATTCTCGACGCCCATTTAAAATGCTGCGTCCTTCACGCTGATGACCGTGAACGTGCAACTAAGATCAACGAAATATCCGAAGTGCTTAAGAAAGCACTCAAATAATACTGGAGCAGCCAATCATGAAAACAACTAAAACCGTTTTGATCACCGGCGCATCCCGGGGAATCGGAAGGGCTATCGCCATTCGCTTCGCTGCCGCCGGTTACAAGCTTGCCCTCTGCTGCCGTCATAACAGTCAGCTTCTGAAGGAACTGCAGACTGTTATAACAGAACAATACCACACAGATTGTCTGACCTATACAGCAGATGCAGGAAACTATTCACAGATGGCATCCATGATCAATGATACCATCCAGCATTTTCATCACATTGATGTTCTTGTCAACAATGCCGGTATTTCTTATATTGGTTTGTTAACAGATATGAGCCCCGATGACTGGCAGGACATACTCAGCACGAATCTGACATCCGTTTTCAACAGCTGTCGTCTGACGGTTCCCGGCATGGTTCATAATCATTCCGGTAAGATCATCAATATTTCTTCTGTGTGGGGCTGCTGCGGCGCATCCTGCGAAGTTGCCTACTCAGCCACCAAAGGCGGCATCAACGCTTTTACCCAGGCTCTGGCCAAGGAACTGGCGCCAAGCAATATTCAGGTCAATGCCATTGCCTGCGGCGCCATTGATACTGAAATGAACGCTTTTCTCTCCGACGAAGACCGACAGGCTTTAACCGATGAGATTCCTTCCGGACGTTTTGGTCGTCCTGAAGAGGTCGCTGAGCTCGTACTGGATCTGTCAGAAAACCATCATTATATGACCGGTCAGATTATCCGCCTGGATGGCGGATGGATTTAGATGTCTGTATTCAAAAGGGAGATGTACACATTATGAAGAAAAAAATCAGCATATGCAAAGTAAGTCAGGTCAGCATTGTACTGACAGCGGTCATTGCTATTATTTTATCCGCATTGTCTATATTCAGTCTGAAAGAATTTTCCAGACTCCAGCAAACCACCGAACAATATATTCTCTGTGAGAATGCTGCCAAGCAGCTGCAGGATGGCTCTGATTATCTGACTGAACAGGTCCGGCTTTATGCCTCAACCAGACAAACCCAATACCGTTCCTTGTATTTTGAAGAAACGAACACGACCCAACGACGTGAGAAAGCACTGGAGGCTCTGAAGGCCTACTTCGACGGCACAGATACCTTTACCGCCCTTGAGAAAGCACTGGAATGTTCTGAAGAACTCATGGAAACCGAATATTATTCCATGCGCCTGGTAGCTGAAACTTCATTCCAGAATCCTTCCACCTGGCCGGAAGAAATCAGGAATGTCCAGTTATCTGATGAAGATCAAAAGCTGTCCAACAGCAAGAAGCTTGAGAAGGCCAATCGCATTGTCTGTGATGATGCCTACCAGAACGCCCGCACTGAAATCACTCAGGATGTTTCTGAGTGTATGAACGGACTGATCACACAGACCCGAAACAATCAAAACCGATCCTCTTCCATCTTTTCAGACTTATATCTGAAACTGGAAATCGGCATCCTCATACTTGTCATTCTGCTGTTTGCCATCTGCATCATGATGCGAAGACTGATTGTCAAGCCGCTGATCAGCTACAATGAAAGCGTCAAACGCGGCGAAATCTTCCCCGTCATCGGAGCTGCAGAACTTCAGCATCTGGCCAGAACTTACAACAAAGTTTATCTTGAGAATCAGGAAACCCAGCGTCTGATCCGACATCAGGCCGAGCATGATGCATTGACTCAGGCTTTAAACCGCGGATCATTCGAAAAGTTTCTTCATATTTATGAAACAGGCGAACCGCCATTCGCTCTGATTCTGATCGATGTAGATACATTCAAATCTGTGAATGATACCTACGGACATGCCGTTGGCGACGGTATTCTCAAGAAAGTCACGAATCAGCTGAAAACTGCTTTTCGAAGTATCGACTACGTCTGTCGTATCGGCGGAGATGAATTTGCAGTTATTATGGTGGAAATGACCAGCAATCTCAAATATACCATTGAAGAGAAGATTAAAGCTGTCAATGCCGAGCTTGCCAAAACTGAGGATGGTCTTCCGGCCATTTCCCTGAGCGTCGGTGTTGCTTTCTCTGACCGTGAAAATCCAGGTGACAGTATCTTTAAGGATGCCGACAAAGCCCTCTATCATGTCAAAGAGAACGGCAGAAACGGCTGCTGGTTCTACTAAGCATCAGCTAAATCAAAACTCATATTAAAAAAAACGACCTGAAACCTTTCAAAGATTTCAGGTCGTTTTCCATTTTTTGCTGCATAAGGCTTTCCTGTAAAACCAAAAAGGTTCCCGAATCGCTTCGGGAACCTTAATCAATATTCAATTATGGACTTACATAATACAGAGGGTTCACATAATCTCCGCCTACTGTCACACCAAAATGAAGATGTGCGCCAGTAGAAATACCTGTGGAACCAACAGCTGCAATTGTCTGACCCTGTGATACATAATCACCTTCGCTGACATATAAGGAGCTGCAATGCTCATAAACTGTACAAACACCGTTACCGTGGCTGATAACTATGTAATTGCCCATCGCACTGTTGTAGCTGGCTGTTGTAACTGTACCGCTTGCTGCTGCCCAGATAGATGAACCATAGGAAGCACCGATATCAAGACCTCTGTGGTAAGAAGATGCACCTGCTGTCGGTGAGCTTCTGTAACCAAAGTAAGAAGTGATAGATGTGCTGCCAACCGGCCAAATCATGCCTGTGCTGGAGCTGGATGAACCTGAATTATCTGAACTGTCATCATAGGATGAATCGTCAGATGAACTGCTGCTGGAGTCAGATGATGAGCTGTCATCTGAGCTGGATGAGCTTGAACTGCTGGATGAGCTGCTGGCTGCTTCCTGCTGTCTTCTGGCTTCTTCTTCAGCTGCTTTCTTACGTGCTGCTTCTTCTTCAGCCTTCTTACGCGCTGCTTCTTCAGCGGCCTTGCGTTCCTGCTCAACAATCTGCTGAAGCAGACTGTTCTCTGCATCAATCTCTTCCTGTGTTGCAGAAATATCGGAGTTGACAGAATCAATATCAGAACCGATAGCAACCAGTTCTTCTTCCTTCTGTGCAACAATCTTCTCAAGAGATTCCTTCTCTACTTCATACTGTTCCTTCTGAGCTTCCTGCAGCTGTTTCTGCTCTTCAAGCTGAGCTTCATATGCTGCAATCTGATCTCTGATGTTCTGAAGGCTGACAAGAAGATTATGGTCGTATTCGTTAATCTTGGAAATATATTCCTGATTATTCAGCATTGTCTTCAAATCACCTGAACCAAGCAGCATCTGAAGATAATCATCATCTCCTGATTCATACATGGCTTTGATACGTGCTTTCAATGCTGTATACTGTGTCTTCTCATCTTCCTTGGCCTGTGCAAGATTATCCTGAGTAATGCTGATCTCAGATTCCGTCTGCTCAAGCTGTGCGGACACTTCCTCTAACTGTGCAAGATATGTCTTAATCTTGTCATCCAGTTCGGAAATATAAGACTCTGTATCTGTCTTGTTCTGCTTTAATGTGGCAAGCTGCGACTCAAGCTCGCTCTGCTGGTTCTTCAAATCTTCTATCTGGCTCTGGACTTCTGCCTTCGTTGCCGCCATTGTCGGAACTGCAAGCGAAACGCTGAGGGCAGCTACCAGAACATATCTGGTAAATCTCTTTAAACCGTGTTTCATGAAAATCTCCTTCCTAAAACGCTGTTTTATACTTTCTTCATATTTACTGAGCCTGTCCACGATATCTCGTATCCATAAACTCATCTGCGTACAATTATAGCATTTTCAGGGGCCTATTTCAAGTCTATTTCTAATTTATTTCAGAATTATTACAAAATCACCTGGTTTTAAGGTGCTTTGTTATCTTTTGTCCATCAAAATATCAGAATTTCTTAAGGTCTTCAATGAGCGCATCTACATTTTCTTCTTTTGAAGCCCAGCTTGTGCAGAATCTTACTGCACTGTGGTTCTCATCAATTTTCTCCCAAAATGAGAAACTATATTTTTCAGATAATTTTTCAAGCACAGCATCCGGCAAAACCGGCAGCTGCTGATTCGTTGAATTCTCTACATAGAAACCATAACCGCACTCCTGAAATGCTTTTTTGAGTTTCATAGCCAAATCAATGGCATGTTTGGAAATCTGCCAGTAAAGCCCATCCTCAAAAAGCACCTGGAACTGAATACCCAGAAGACGTCCCTTGGCCAGCATGCCGCCGCGCTGTTTGATCATGTATCGGAAATCTTTACTGATAGCCGGGTTTGTAATCACAACTGCTTCACCAAATAAAGCACCCACTTTTGTACCGCCGATATAGAAGACATCACATAATCTCGCAATATCTTCCAATGTCACATCATTATCCGATGCCATCAGGCCATAGCCCAGGCGGGCGCCATCCAGAAACAACGGCATGCCGCATTCATGGCAGACACGGCTGATCGCTTCCAGTTCCTGCTTATAATAAATTGTGCCGTTTTCTGTAGGGTTGGAAATGTAAACCATCCCGGGCTGTACCATATGTTCTGCATTAGCGTCATTCATATGTGCATCATAAGCCGCTTTAATCTGTTCAGCAGCTATCTTTCCTGCGCGATCGCATGGCAGTGCCAGTACTTTGTGTCCTGTTGCTTCAATCGCTCCTGATTCATGCACATTGATATGACCGCTGGCAGCTGTCAGTACCCCCTGATATGGTCGAAGAACAGAACAGATAATGGTCGTATTCGTCTGTGTTCCTCCAACAAGAAACTGTACATCAATATCCTCACGACCGCAGGCCTTACGAATCAGGCGCCTTGCTTCATCACAATAAGGATCCAGACCATATCCCGGGGTCTGAGCCATATTTGTCTCAACCAGACGCTCCAAAATCTTCGGATGAGCGCCCTCTGCATAATCACACTGAAACTCTATCATCATTCTACCTCCAAAAAAATTCTTTGCGAAATGCCCCCTGGTTCTCGAAGATGATTTTCTATTCTTTATTCATAGCAGGCCGCTCTCGCTGCCCGTCGCTGGCAGTGGTACATAGGGCGCTAAAAAACACCGCCCAAGTACCAGCCGCGCCGGAAGCACCTGCCTATGAATAAAGAATAAAAAATCATCTATCAAGAGAACCATATATTCCACAATTATTCTATACAGCAATCTCTTACATCACTTTATACTTGCTTCTTAACTATAAAACTCAAAAAGAGACTGCCGCTTCAGACAATCTCTTTGTATTATACTGTTTTCTATGCTTTTCTGCAATCGTTATTACTCTCTTTTGGATTAAGTTTTAACTGCTCATGCGTTTTTTGCTGCCTTTATGTATCGCTGCCAATGGTGCTAAAGGTCCGGTGGACCTTCGTTAGCGTGGACCGAAGTGGAACGGAGACAGGAAACGCGAGTGTGCCTGTATGGAACTGTTAGAACGCCATCATACTCATTTACTTGAAGTTTGCAATGCTCCTTATTTAAGTAGAATAATGCTCTGCGGCGGCATGCGCAGATACACATGATCGCCTTTTGCAGGCAGGTATTTGGCTGCCCCGTGTTCTCCGACTTTGGCAACTTTCCACCAGATCCGCTCGCCATTCGGCACTCTGAAGAAACAGTACCATTCAAACGGCAGTTCTGAGACATTCTCCACGGCGGCGTTGACAACGTTTTTCATATCTTCCGGTTTTTCTGTCAGCACTTCTATATAGTGGGCACGGATGCCGACGGCATGGATATCATCCGACACCGGCTCGTCCATTTCAAGACTGCAATGCCACTTCGGCACCTCGATGGTATTTTCGAAAATCTTTCTGGCTTCAGTGATATTTTTGCAGCCGGTCAGTCTGGCTGCTTCTCTGTATCCCGGCTCATCGAAGATGTCTTTTGTATCACCTGATACAATCACTCTTCCCTGATCCAGAATCAACAGTCTGTCACAGAACTGATAAATTTCATCTCTGCTGTGGGACACCATGATGACGTCTCCTGCATAATCACTGAGCTGCCGGATCATATCTTCCAGAAGCTGTTCTTTTAAAAAGCTGTCAAGGGCCGAAAAGGGTTCGTCCAACAATAGCATCTGCGGTTCACTGGCAAGAATACGTGCCAGTGCCACTCGCTGCTGCTGACCGCCGGATAGTTCACTCGGCATACGACCGCCAAGATTCTGCAGAGCAAATTGTTCCAAAAGTCTGTCTATTTCCTTTTTCTTCTCATCGCCGCTTTTTTTCATGGCAATGCCAATGTTTTCCGCCACCGTCATATTCGGAAACAATGCATACTGCTGGAACAGATAGCCGATATGGCGTTCTCTGGCGGGCATATCAATCTTTGCAGCACTATCATAAACAGTTCTGCCGTCCACGACAACTTTACCAGAATCCGGTTTCACCAGCCCTGCGATCATTTTCAGGGTCATACTTTTTCCCATACCGGAACCGCCGAGGATTCCCAGACTGCCGCCCTCATGTTCAAAGGCGACATCCATCTGAAATCCTTTAAATTTTTTATGTAATTCAACCGATATTGCCATTTTACCACCTCTGAACCTTGCTGATGCCGTGCATCGTTATAATATTGATTGCAAAAATGAAGACAAAGGCAATAGCCACAAGCACAACAACCCAGAAACCGGCCACATCATAATTCTGTGCACTGACTTCTGCGGCAATAGCTACAGCCATGGTTCTGGTCTTTCCCAGAATATTGCCCGCCAGCATGGATGTGGCACCGTATTCACCCAAAGCTCTTGCAAAAGTCAAAATTGTACCGGAAGCAATACCCGGACCTGCCACAGGCACCACAACCTTTCTGAAAATCGTCCATTCAGATAATCCCAGTGTTCTCCCTGCATAAATGTAGTTCACATCCACCTGCTCAAAGGCCGCTCTGGCATTGCGGTACATCAGTGGGAATGCCACAACTGTTGCTGCCAGGACACATCCCGGCCATGATAAAACAACTTTAAACTGGTAATGTTCCCACAGATAAATGCCTAGAGGACGCTTCAAACTGAATAAAAGTAGCAGTAAAAATCCGGCAACCGTCGGAGGCAGTACCAGCGGCAGATTCAGAATGCCATCCAGAATACTCTTGGACAGCGGCTTTAATTTCATTGCCCATCTCGCACAGGCAATTCCGCCGAAAAAAGCCACCACCGTTGCTATAATCGCGGTTTTCAGCGATATAAACAGAGGGCTCATATCAATTGATGCAAGAAAATCCATATCTTTCTCCTTCTAATCCAAAAGGAGCACCGCAGTGATTCTGCAGCGCTCCACGACTAGTTCCAGTGTATCATTTTACTGATTTTTATTCAAGTCGAACGGTATATGAGACTTAGTGCGGAATCCGATCTGCTCCGCAGACATATTGACACTTCGAATTCCTTCGCATGCCTCTGCAGTATTTAGTGCAATCGGAGACTATTCTCCGATTGGGCTAAATCCATATTTCTCGAATACAGCTGCTGCTTCAGGTGTCTTAAGATAATCAACAAAAGCCTTGGCTGCCGCTGTTTCAGCATCATCCGCTTCAGTATTCTTTACAAGTCCAAGCGGATAAATAACTTTTGATTTAAGTTCTGTATCATTCGCTGTTGCAATGACATCCACTTTATCTGCAACTGAAGCTGCATCTGTTGCATAAACAATACCGACTTCATTGCTGCCTTCGCTGACTGCTGCAAGTACAGCACTTACATCTTCACATTCATTGATTTCCATTGCCATTACCTGATCTGTAATACCAAGGTTATCAAAAATTTCTCTCGCATACTGGCCAACAGGAACTGTGTCTGCTGCCAGTGCAAGGTTAGCTGCATCAGTAATGTTCTCAAAACCTGTAACCTTTGTCTCTGTGCCTGCTGGTTTGATCAGCTGAACCTTGTTCTCAAGAAGATCTGTGACATCTGCTTCCTGTACATATCCGCCTTCAACAAGTGCATCCATCTGTTTTGTTGCTGCTGAGAAGAATACGTCACAAGCGCCGCCTTCTTCGATTTGTGTCTGAAGCTTGCCTGAGCTGCCTGCATTGAAAACAAGATCAACATTTGGCTGAACAGACTTATAATTTTCTGAAATCTCATCCATGGCATTGCTTAAGCTGGCTGCAATATATACCTGAACAGTCGCTGCTTCTCCTGCCGCTGTCTGAGTCTCAGATGCTGCCTCTGTGAAAGCTGCTGCCTCTGTAGATGCTGCCTCTTCTGCTGACTTTATTGTTTCTGTACTCTTATTACCGCAGCCAACCAAAGCTGCAGCAGTCATACAAAGAACAAGAACGCTGCTTACTAACTTTTTCATTCAAAAACCCTCCTGATATCAATAAAATAAATAGAAAATCTTACTAAACACAGCATACTCAATTTACCAGAAGAAGTCAAACTGACTGATGACGGAAACACATTGTTCTTGCTATTTTATGTCAACTGTGTTATACTCTATTTATAGATATTCTCAATATATCTTATAAATAATCCGATAGAATGGCGCCATTTTCAAAATAATTTTTATTAAGTCTAAATATTATTGTTATTTTCAATAAACAGGAGTTTTTTATGGAGTTAAAACAATTAGAAGCCTTTGTGGCCGTCGTTGATTATAATAGTTTTTCAGAAGCTGCACGTCATCTTTTTCTGACACAGCCAACTGTCAGTGCCCATGTAGCTTCCCTTGAAAAGGAATTGAATACCACACTCATTTCCCGCACAACAAAAAAACTGCACGTCACCCCTCAGGGATACGATCTTTATGATTCAGCCCTTTCCATGCTGAAGATTCGCGACCACATTTTTAATGAATTTGTCGGCTCACATAAACAGATTATCGAACTTGGGGCATCCACTATTCCTTCCTCTTATGTTCTCCCGGAAGTACTCAGTGCCTTTGGTCAGTTAAATCCTGACATTTATTTTCATTCTGAATTATCAGACAGCATGGGCATTATCCGGCAAGTTGAAAACGGACGTCTGGATTTCGGTCTGGTTGGAATGACTACAGATTCTCCTGATCTGGTCTTTGTCCCTTTTCTTGAGGATGAACTGGTCATCGTTACTCCCGTCACCCCGCATTATCTGGAGCTTTCCAAAGCAAACGCCTCCCTTGAAAATTTGCTGAATGAACCCTTTATCCTCCGCGAAAAAGGATCCGGTACCAAGAAGGCCATCGACCAGTATTTTGATCAGCAGCGCATTCCATCCGGTGCTCTCAATGTTGTTGCCCGCATGAATGATCTGGAAGCAGTCAAGCGTTCCATCATCAACGGACTTGGCATTTCCATTTTATCTGCAAAATCTGTTCAGGACCTGAAAGCCAGCCGTCAGGTTTTGATTTTCCCGCTGGCTCATCCTGCTCCAACAAGAAGCCTTTATATCGTGTACCGCAAAGAACACGCACTGCTGCCCCATGTCAGAAGATTTATACAGTTTGTCAGAAGCTATTATCAGCCCCAATGAAAAAACTCAACCGGCAAAACAGATGGCGGGGCTCTATAACAAACACGTTGATTTATAGAGCCCCGCCATCTGTTTAGACGGTTTCGGAGTTTATTGGCATATTCAGGTATTGTAAAACGCTTTTCACTTATGCTCAGTTTAAAATAAGCACCCGCTAATCAACAATATCACCTATCCCTCTTATAATCTAATATTTCTGAAATCTATCACAAGATTCTCATATATTCCTGTTTTTACTTTGTCCGACAATGTATATTGTTCTGATGTTCCCTGTTCAAAGTTATAGACCAGAATAAGATTTTTGTCAGGGTCGACAACCCAATATTCTCTAACACCGGCTGTACGGTATTTGAATAGTTTCTTATAATAGTCCATTTGTTTGCTGGATGGCGACACGATTTCAACGATCCAGTCCGGTGCTCCGGTACAGCCTCTGTCATCCAATTTTTCAGGATCACATATTACCGAGATATCTGGCTCTACGTAGGTATTGGTATTGTCATCCAGGTATACTGCAAAAGGTGCTGCATACACTTCACATGCACCATGATTTGACCGAATATATTCCCTGATGATACCAAAAATTTCACCGGATAGCTTCTGATGCTTTCGACTAGGCGGCGCCATATAATAAATCTGACCATCGATGAGTTCTGCTCTCTCTCCCTCCGGAAGTGCATAGATATCTTCTATTGTATAAATATCTTCTTTCGGTAATGCCATGTCACGCCTCCCTTATTTATTCTTTCAATATCAATAATAATCTCTACTATATAGTATATCATACTGTTCCTTCGCTACACAGCTGTTTCCACAATTTTTTTCACTTTCATCTTTATGCTAAAAAAGCCGCCGCAGATTTCACAAAATCCACGACGACTTTTCATTTAACGTTCTTCTCGGAAATAAGAGTTGCCCAGGCTCTCCGGCGGCTGATATTCTTTCTTCTTTCTGAAGCTTGTGAAGATCAGCACGACGATGGTTACAAGGTAAGGCAGCATCTTGAAGATTTCCTGCATGGAACGTCCCAGACCCGGTATATAGAGGTAGAGGATATACAGGGCACCGAAGAGGAAGGATCCCCAGATGGCATTGATTGGTTTCCACAATGCAAAGATAACAAGGGCGATGGCCAGCCAGCCTCTGTCACCGAAACCATTGTTGGTCCATGTACCGCCTGAATATTCCATAACGAAATACAGACCGCCGAGACCACTGATGGCCCCGCCGAGAACAGTTGCTGCATATTTGTAAAGGGTCACATTGATACCCGCTGCATCAGCTGTTGCCGGGCTTTCGCCAATGGCACGGAGATTCAGGCCCTTTCTTGTTTTAAACAAGAACCATGAAACAAGGATGGCAAGAATAATGCCGAAATAAGTCATGAAACCATAGGAGAATAAAATATCTCCGATCACCGGAATCTTGGATAATCCCGGAATCCTTGTCTTGTAAGTTGCACCCGTCACAGCAACGGAAATCTGTCCGACACCGCCTGCCAGCTGTGAAAGAGAACCGCCGAAAAAGTTACCGAAACCGACACCAAATGTAGTCAGTGCAAGACCTGTTACATTCTGGTTGGCTCTCAATGTGATTGTCAGAACACTGTAAATCAATGCCCCTAAACCAGATGCAAGCAATGCACAAAGCATAGAAATAATGACACCCACAATACCGCTTGGGTTTTCTGTTCCGTTTTCATAAACGAATGCACCCATCAGTCCGGCGATACCGCCCATATACATCAGACCCGGAACACCCAGATTCAGGTTGCCGGATTTCTCTGTTATAATCTCGCCTGTCGCACCAAAGAGCATACCGATGCCCTGAGCAATGGCTTTTTGAATAAATATAATCAATGTACTCATCTCATCGGCCTCCCTTACTTATGTGCTTTGGTGAATGCAATTCTGTAGCGGATAAAGAATTCACTGCCCAGAATAAAGAACAAAATGATACCTGTGATAACATCGGATGCATTCTCATTCAGATTAAACTGTGATGCGATCTGAATGGCACCTTTCTCCATGAAAACAAGGAAGAAAGAAACAAGGATCATCACAAATGCATTGAATTTGGATAACCACGCAACGATGATGGCTGTAAAGCCGCGTCCGCCTGCTGTAGATGTTGAAATTGTATGGCTGGCACCGCTGACCAGAAGGAATCCGGCAATACCGCAGATACCGCCTGAAATCCCCATTGTCCGGATTATGGTACGCTTCACATTGATTCGTGCATAACGGGCTGTATCCTGGCTTTCACCTACAACAGCAACTTCATAGCCCTGTTTGCTGTATTTCATGTAAATGTACATTCCAAATGTAAATGCCAGAACAATCAGCACATTCCAGCCGTAAGTCATATTACCCAATGCCGGCAGCCATCCTGCACGGGTTGCTGAATTAATAATACCGACTGTATTGGATCCCGCAGGATTCTCCCAGTAGACAATACAGAATGTAACAATCTGCATCGCGACGTAATTCAGCATCAATGTAAATAATGTTTCATTGGTATTAAAATAAGCTTTGAAAATAGCCGGAATAATTCCCCAGATCATACCTGCTGCCAGACTGGCAACAAACATCAGAATCATCAGAACCGGTGTCGGCATTGAATCTCCTGCATAAATCATCAGTGCTGCTGTCGCCGCACCACCCACAAGAATCTGGCCCTCTGCGCCGATATTCCAGAACTTCATCTTAAATGCCGGTGTCAGACCAATGGCAATCAGAAGCAGTACCATGGTATCTCTGACTGTCACCCAGGCTCTTCGGCTGGTACCTACGGCACCGTCAAAAATTCCTTTGTAAACCTCAACCGGATTCATTTTGGTTAATCCGAAAATAACAATCGCACAGACAATCAGTGACAGAAAAACTGCAATCAGCCTGATCAGCCATGCCTTCCACCAGGCAATGGAATCCCTGGCTGCAATATGCAATGATGAATCTTTAAACATGGCTCTCCTCCTTATGTCCCTTTGTCATCAGTAAACCGATTTCATCCTTTGTGGCTGTTCGTCCATCCACAATACCCGTTGCACGGCCGCCGCACAAGACAAGGATTCTATCGGATAATTCAAGCAATACATCCAGGTCCTCAATAACACAGATAACCGCAACACCTTTTTTCTTCTGCTCATTCATCAGATTGTAAATCTGATAAGAAGAATTGATATCCAGACCTCGCACCGGATAAGCCACCAGAAGAATATCCGGATTCATGGCAATTTCACGGCCTACGAGTACCTTTTGGACATTACCGCCGGACAGCCGCCCAACCGGAGTAGAAACGCCCGGTGTCACAATGCCAAGCTTCTCAATCAGGCTCTCCGCCAATGCCTTCGGTTTCTTTCTGTCCGCAAAAATACCTTTGCCGTCCCGATAGCTTCGAAGCATCATATTGTCTGTCATATCCATGGAGGCTACAAGCCCCATACCAAGTCGGTCTTCCGGTACAAAGGAAATGTGTGCAATATGTATGCCCTCATTCTCAATATGCTCCGGAGATTTACCGGAAATAACAACTTCTTTGCCCTGCTCATTCACACAGCTGATGGTACCTCCGGCAATCGGACAGAGATTTGTAATGGCCTCCAGCAGTTCCTTCTGTCCGCTTCCTGCAATTCCGGCCACGCCGAGTATTTCACCGCCATAAGCAGTAAAGCTGACATCGTCCAGTGATTTCACGCCTTCATTGTCCAGACAGGTAAGTCCGGATACTTTTAAGATTTCTCTCGGATTCTCCGGTTCAGGACGATCAATATTCAGGCTGACCTTTTCACCTACCATCATCTCTGTCAACGAACTCTCCGTTGCATCACATGTATTGACAGTACCGATATATTTGCCCTTACGCAGTACAGATACTCTGTCTGAAAGTGCCAGTACTTCATGCAATTTGTGTGTGATGATAATAATGGAACGGCCATCCGCTCTCATGTTTCTGAGCACCGCAAATAGCTTCTCTGTCTCCTGCGGTGTCAAAACGGCTGTCGGCTCATCCAGGATCAAAATCTCAGAACCGCGATAAAGCATCTTCACAATTTCAACGGTCTGCTTCTCAGATACAGACATCTCATAGATCTTCTTCCTGCAGTCCATCTCAAAACCATACTTGTCCACAAGTGCCTGAATATCTTTGATTACTTCCTCCATATTCAAGTTCATCTTGCCCGGCAGACCAAGAATAATATTCTCAGCCGCTGTCAGCACCTCGATCAGTTTGAAATGCTGATGGATCATTCCGATCCCCAGATCAAAGGAATCCTTTGGAGAAGAAATGAGTACTTCCTTTCCATTCACAAAAATCTGTCCTTCATCCGGAAAATATATACCTGACAACATATTCATCAGTGTTGTCTTACCGCTTCCGTTTTCACCAAGAAGTGATAAAATTTCACCTTTTCTCAATGTCAGATTCACTTTGTCATTTGCTACAACTTTTGTACCAAAACGTTTTGTAATATTTTTTAATTCAATGGCATTTACTGCTTCCACCATCAAGCCTCCTTCAACATATCAAAATGAGGCTGTCAATTGACAGCCCCACCTTAGATATCATACAATTACTGTGTTACTGCGGTAATGCCATCGATAATGAAATCGAAAGCTGGCGCAGAAGCCTTTTCGGATTCATGGAAATAACCATCGCTGATGTATTCGCTGTCAGCATCTGTCAGTTCCTTGCCATTTACTGTGAATGTAGATGTATCAAACACATGAAGGCTGCCATCGATGATCGCATCTTCAACTTCTTTCACCTTGTCAGCTGTACCTTCTGCAACAACCTTGTCATTGAGATCTGTCAGCTTGTCTGCGCCTTCAGCAAAGCCCTTGCACCAGTCTGTGTCAATAGCTGTACCGTCGATGACGCACTTTGTTGCATATTCATAATAAGGTTCCCAGTTAATAGAAGCACTTGTCAGAGCTGTGTTAGGTGCTGTCGGAATCATAGAAATATTGTAACCAACACAAGGAACACCTGCTGCTTCACAAGCTGTAGGCGCACCTGTTGTATCTGCATGCTGGCTGATCAGGACACATTTGTCTGCGATCAGAGATTCAGCACATTCTTTCTCAAGGTCAAAGCTTGCCCAGCTGTTTGTATACTTCACTTCCATTGTAGCGGATGGACACTGGCTTCTTACACCAAGGAAGAAGGATGTGAAACCGCTGATAACTTCTGCATATGGATAAGCACCGACATAACCGATCTTCGCTGTGTCTTCTGTGATCTTGCCGTCTGCGATCATCTCATTCAGCTTCATACCGGCTACAACACCGGATACGTAACGGGATTCATAGATAGATGTAAAGTAGTTGTGCATGTTGGAAAGGCCGCTGCCTGCTGCCTGATAACCTGTTGCATGGCAGAACTGTACATCCGGGAATTCCGCTGCTGCCTGAAGAATATAGGATTCATGTCCAAAACTGTTGGCAAAGATGATGTTGCAGCCCTGGTCTGCAAGGTCAACAGCTGCATCATAACATGTCTCATCTTCCGGAATGTTCCATTTAACGATGATCTGGTCATCAGAAAGACCAAGTGCTTCCTGCATACCCTTTGCACCGGCATAATGAGCAGCTGTGTAGCCTTCGTTCTCATCACCCACAAAGATAAAACCAACCTTCAGGTCTTTGGCATCTACACCTTCTCCAACCTTCTCTGTTGTCTCACCTGTTGATTCTGCTGCTGTTGACTCAGCTGCTGTCTCAGTATCACCTGATGCTGCAGGTGCCTGAGTTTCCTTTGTTCCTGAATTGCCGCAGGCTGCAAGTGAAGCAACCATGACTACGGACAATACAAGTGCCAAAAACTTTTTCATAGTAACTACCTCCTTATTACGTGTGCTGAAAAACAAAAAGGGGCATGAACTTCTCACTATTCATGCCTCTTTGCATGACAAAATACCATCTCTTTCTGTCATTGTTTTCAAACGTTTTGTTAATTTTAGTATAACACTGATTTTCATCGTGTCAACAATTTCTATCTTTCGTTTTACTTATTTCATTTATAAGAATGTAAACATTTTCCAGATTTGAGTCATTTTGTCTCTTATTATATTGATTTGTTCAAAATATTCCGAATATTTTAACTATTCTCCGTACCCTTCAGGACCGTTGCTCAGCTTCTGAAGCATCAGTTCAATGCGCTGCCACTCTGCTTCTGTCTCAATGGCATGAATCAGAATCTGTTCATCTTCCTGATCCGGGTCATAAGACGCAGCAAAAATATTGTAATTGCCTGTCTCATTGACAGAATTATCTGTATAAATGACATAATTCTTGCCGGAAAGATCATCCTCAAAAGCTCCCATCACAGAACCTCTGATCACCTGACCTTCTTCTGTTACAAATGTTATTAAGTCTGCCATAAAATTATCCTATTCCAAGCCAAGGCTCTTCTTTGTAAAGTTCCATGAATCTTTGCACATACGTTCGAGATCGTACTTTGCTTCCCATCCGAGCTCTCTCTTCGCTTTATCAGGATTTGCATAGCAGATGGCGATATCACCTGCACGACGCGGTTTGATCACATATGGAATCTTAATGCCGTTGGCTGCTTCAAATGCCTTGACAATATCCAGTACACTGTAGCCGATGCCTGTACCGAGATTGTAAACATTCACGCCTGTAGAAGAAGTTACCTTCTCAACCGCATTCACATGTCCTTTTGCCAGGTCAACCACATGGATATAATCTCTGACACCTGTGCCATCCGGTGTATCATAGTCGTTGCCGAACACACCCAGGCATTCCAGCTTGCCTGCTGCAACCTGTGCAATATACGGCATCAGATTATTTGGAATACCATTCGGGCTTTCACCGAGAAGGCCGCTCTCATGAGCACCGATTGGGTTGAAGTAACGAAGCAGAACAACGCTCCATTCCGGATCCGGTACACAGAAATCTGAGAAGATTCTCTCAAGCATGAGCTTGGTTGAACCATATGGATTAGTTGTTGATAATGGGAAATCTTCTGTAATCGGCACTGTCTTCGGTGCGCCGTAAACAGTTGCAGAAGAACTAAAGATAATTCGCTTGCAGCCATATTCATTCATCAATTCGCATAAATTCAAAGAACCGGAGATGTTGTTCTTGTAATAAGCCAGCGGCTTCTGAACAGATTCACCGACTGCTTTGAGTGCAGCAAAATGAATAACCGCGTCAAACTTGTGTTCTTCAAAGATCGGGCGCATAGATTCCTTGTCAAGCATATCTGCTTTGTAAAAAATCAGTTTCTTGCCTGTGATCTTCTCCACTCTGTCAACAACATCAATCTTGGAGTTGTAAAGATTATCAAAAGCGACCACTTCATAGCCTTTGTTCAGCAGTTCCACACAAGTATGAGAACCAATATAACCTGTTCCGCCTGATACTAAAATTTTCATAGTAAATTCCTTTCTTTTTGACGATAATTGCAGCATCCTTATTTATCTATTTATAATTTTACCGGGCCGCCGCCAATTTTACAGATATAGAAGTCGGCCGGATAGCCGATCTGCTGTCTGTAGACGCTGCCAACCTTCTTGATGAAGCTGTCTACAGCGTCTGTACGGACGAGGCTGACGGTGCAACCGCCGAAGCCTGCGCCTGTCATACGGGAACCAAGGACACCTTCTGTCTCCCATGCTGCTTCGACTAAGGCATCCAGTTCATCCCCTGTGACCTCATAGTCATCCCGCAGTGAGCGATGGGAATCATTCATTAATTGACCGAATGTATCAAGATCATCCGCTTCCAAGGCCTGCACGGCCTGAATCGTTCTCTGATTCTCTGTGACTGCATGTCTTGCTCTTCTGAGGCAGACCGGGTCTTCGATTGCCGATTGATAGGTCTCAAAATCATTCAGTGATAATTCTCCCAGTTTCTCAATGGCAATTGTTTTCTGAAGGTCAGACACTGCTCTCTCACATTCCATACGTCTGAGATTATATTTAGAATCTGCCAGTCCACGCTCTTTATTGGTACAGGCAATGACAATTTGTACGTCATCCAGATCAACCGGCACATACCGATGCTCCAGGTTATCTGTATTCAGATAAATAGCCTGCCCTTCCCTGCCCATGGCAATCGCAAACTGATCCATCACTCCACAGCGGACACCATTAAATACATTCTCTGAGTACTGTCCAATCAGCGCTATCTCCTGATCTGATACTTCAAAGTCAAATATATCCCTCAATACCCATCCTGTCAAGACCTCAAGTGATGCAGATGATGACAATCCTGCCCCGCTTGGAATATTGCCGTAAACCATCATATCCAATCCGCAATCCGGATGCATGCCTTTTTCTTCAAAAGCCCAAATGACACCTTTGGGATAATTTGCCCAACTGTCATCTTCATCATTCTCCAGCTTGCCTGTCAACGTGCAGTTGACAATACCGACATCAGGATAGTTCATTGAATAGAAAAATAAACGATTATCCTGACGCTTTCTGACAACAGCATAGGTACCAATATCCAGTGCACATGGAAATACATGACCGCCGTTATAATCCGTATGGTCGCCAATCAGATTCACCCGCCCCGGGGCAAAATATACCTGTGCACCTTCCGCATTGCCGAATCGCTCGGCAAATTCACGCAGTAATCTTTCTTTCATCATTATTTATAACCTGCCTTTCCGGCTTCTATCCGGCATTCTTATGCCGGCTGACAGCTGTCCCTTATTTTACAGCTGCTTTTTCCTTTTCACGCCTGATACGTTTTCTTCTTCGCTTGCCGCCGGCCCATGTTTCTTTCCACAATACAGGATGGAATAAAACCAACATTGGGAACAGCTCCAGTCGTCCGGCCAGCATATCAAACATCAGAACATATTTTGACAGCATTGAAAGTCCGCCGAAGTTTCTCGATGGTCCAACATCAGCCAGACCCGGCCCCATATTATTCAGGGTCGTCAATACCGCTGTAAAATTCGTTGTCAAATCTCTGCCTTCCAATGAAACAAGCAAAAACGATGCGGCAAATATCAGTGTAAATGTAATAAAATAAACCGCCACTGAACTGATGGCTCCCTGATCCAGTGCCTTTCCTTCCATCTTAATCGTACGGACACTCTTCGGATGAAGATAGGCATTCAGCTCCCTTTTGACACTCTTTAACATCATAATCACACGGGAAACTTTGATACCGCCGCCGGTACTTCCTGCGCAGGCTCCGATGAACATGATAATAATCAGCACCACCTTGGATGCGCTGGGCCATAAGTCGAAGTCTACCGTTGAATAGCCTGTTGAAGTCATCAGTGATCCCACCTGGAACACCACATGCCGAAGAGTATCTGCCGCTGTCATTGTCTTGTCATAAATATTGACAAAAATTAACGCACTTGCTGCAGCGATAATCAAAAAATATCCCTTGACTTCTTCCATATCAAAAGCCTGTTTAAAACGTTTCAATAAAATAAAATAATAGGCATTAAAATTAACACCAAATAAAATCATAAAGATAGCCACAACCCACTGAATATAAGGAGAATAACCGCCAATACTGGAATTGCGAACGCCAAAACCACCTGTACCTGCTGTACCGAATGTAATCATCAAAGCTTCAAGGAACGGCATTTTGCCCAACAGAAGAAATATCAGCTGTACAATAGTCATCCCAAAATAAATCATATAAAGAATACGCGCTGTTGCACGTACCTTTGGCACCAGCTTGCCCACAGATGGTCCCGGGCTCTCTGCACGCATCAGATTCATATGAGAACCGCCGCTCAGCGGAATAATTGCCAAAAGGAATACCAATACGCCCATACCGCCGATCCAGTGACTAAAGCTCCTCCAGAAAAGAATGCTCTGTGACAGACATTCAACATCCGATAAAATGCTGGCACCAGTTGTTGTAAAACCGGAAATTGTCTCAAACAGCGCATCTGTAAATGATGGGATTTCTCCTGACAAATAAAAAGGCAGACATCCCACAAGACTGATCAAAATCCAGGACATGGCTGTTGTCACACATCCCTCTTTCAGATAGAAAACTGTATTATGCGGTTTTCTTCTTGAAAGAAGATATCCCATTACAAAACTCAGCACAGCCGTACACAAGAACCAGTAGCCTGCCGGCTCTCTGTAAAAAACTGCAACAATGCATGGAAACAGAAGCAAAACTGATTCTACTTTCAAAACACTGCCCAGAATAAATCTAATCATTCCTCCGTTCATCTGACGCCTTCGTTACCGTAAAATATCTTCAATATTCTGGAACCCGGTATGGGTTGTCACGATAACCACCGTATCCCCGACCTGAATACTGTCCATACCACCCGGAATAATAATTTTTCCTGACCGGTTGATGCAGGCAATCAGCAGATTATCCTTTGTATTCAAATCCTTCAAAGGCACATCCGTTGCTCTGGATTTTGCATTGACATTAAACTCAATCGCCTCTGCCCTTGAATCAAACATATGATAAATCGTCTCCACATTACTGCTGTCTACAGATGCCTGTTTTGCACGTACATAAGCAACAATTGCTTCCGCTGTAATGTATTTCGGATAAATCACACTTCCCAGATCCAGCTTATCGATCAGATTATGGAATGCATTTCTGTTGACCTTGGTGATCACCTTCGCATCCGACACTTCCCTTGCATGAAGAGCCAGCAGTACATTCTCCTCATCAATACCTGTCAGCGGTACAAGGGAATCCACATAGGCAATTTCTTCTTCCTTTAATAACTCTTCATCGGTACCATCGCCATTGATGATCGTGGCCTGCGGAAGCAATTCACTGAGTTCCCGGCACCGCTTTCTGTCCATCTCAATAATCTTGACTTCAATTCCCATATCCAAAAGCATCTTGCCAAGATAGTAAGCAGCCTTTCCGCCGCCGATGATCATTGTATTGTGCACCGGCTTATTCGGCATACCGATTCGTTCAAAAAACTCCTTTGCAGCCTTGGATGCTGCGATAAAAGAGACAACATCCCCCTGATGCAGCTCAAAATTACCATCCGGAATAAATACCTGTTTCTCACGTTCGACGGCACACACAAGCACATCTCCTGAAATATTTCTGGCCATGGTCATAACTTTCTGACCATCCAGACGATTCTTCTCAGGGATTTTGAATCGAATCATCTGTGCCTGTCCGTGTGCAAATGAATTGACGCCCAAAGCTGCCGGCAAACTGAGTACATGGGTAATCTCATTGGCAGCTTCCATCTCCGGATTAATGATCATTGCCAGTCCAAGCTTTTCTTTTAAATAAGAAACTTCATCACTGTAATCCGGTGTACGTACACGTGCAATCGCTGCACAATCCCCCACACGTTTTGCCACCGTGCAGCAAAGCAGATTCAGCTCGTCCGAATCTGTTACGGCAATCATCAGATCTGCATTGTCAATTCCCGCTTCCCGCTGAATCTTATAACTGGCACCGTTTCCCACAATACCCATAACATCATACATATCCGTCAGTGCCTGAAGCCGTTCCGAACTTCTGTCCACCAGCGTAATATCATGTCCTTCCTTATATAACTGTTCCGTCAGGGAGGCGCCCACTTTGCCGCAGCCCACAATAATAATATTCAGGCCTCTCTTTCCCTGCTTCCGGTCTTTTGCCATTTCTTTATTTCCTCCATTATGATAATGACAGCATTTTTACTGTTCAGAACCCATTCCTTCTATCATCGTTCTAATAGTGATAACACTTAAGAAACTAAAACATTTACAATGCTATCTCATTCAGACTCCATATAGTATAGCATACTCAAAAAAAGGATGGAATAGATAAATGTATCTATTCCATCCCTGACTCGATCAATAACCCCTACATGTCTATTTGTTCTCTGACAAAATATTCAGCTAAACCCGTTCTCTTATGCAATCTCCCCCAAACTTATACGATATCCAGCCAGACTTTATGATCCGGCGCAGGAAATGCCTGATCAAGCAGTCTGTATTCCTTATCTGTCAACTTGATCTCTGCAGCCTGACAATTCTCAAGGACATGTTCAGCCTTTCCGCTTCTCGGAATGGCAATGACATTCTCATGATGCAGCACAAATGCCAGAAGTACCTGCATGGCTGTTATGTTTCGTTGTTTGGCTGCGAGCTGAACAGCCTGATTCTGCAGCAGCCCTCTTCTAAGATCACCACCCTGTGCCAATGGGCAATAAGCCATCAGGGGGACATGGTGTTCTTCAAGCCACGGCATCAGATCATATTCCACACCTCTGGAACCCAGGTGATACAATACCTGATTCACTGCACAGTGATTCCCATTTTTCACAGAAAATAATTCTTCCATATCATCTGTATCAAAATTGGAGACACCCCATCTACGGATTTTCCCTTCTCTGACAAGCTGTTCCATACATTCCACAGTCTCCTTCAGAGGCACCTGACCACGCCAGTGCAGCAGATACAGATCCAAATAATCTGTTTTCAGATTTTTAAGTGTCCGTGCCAGGGCATCAAAAATATGTGCACGACCTGCGTTATGAGGATACACCTTGGAAACAATAAAAAGTGAACTCCTGTCTATTCCCTGAATGGCTTCTCCTATCAGCTGCTCAGACTTTCCGCTGCCGTACATTTCTGCTGTATCAATCAAACTGCATCCGGCCTGAATACCGGCTCTTAAAGCTTCTATTTCCTGTTTTCTTGCAGCTTTATTCTCTCCCAGATACCATGTTCCCATTCCCAATCGCGGCATCCTGCTGCCATCATTCAGTTCAAGATATTCTTCTTTCATGATACATTCACTCCCATTCATGTATTTTTTCTAATACGCTATCTATTTTAATTCAAATTCATCAATTTCACTATAGTTTTTTTCATTTTATCATGCTATGATTAGAGGCCGAAGAAAGGAGATTTTCTAAATGAAAAAATTGATTCATACATTCCCTGTTATCTTATTCATTGCTGTTTTAAGCTGCTTTTTGCTGACTGCCTGCGGCACATCATCCGAAACCGCATCAGCCAAAAACGGTGCAATCAGTATCCAGAATACCACCGGCTATGCATTAAAAAATACAACGATTACATTTAATCAGGAGTCTCCTGTCAATGTGGATGCTCTGAAAACGAATGATCTGGCATCTGTTGATCTGCCCTCTGATACATTCGTAACCACCGTGCATATTTCAGGTGAAGCATCCAATGGTCAGATATTCTCCAATACGTTCAGCGGTTTAATTACCAATCAGTCTATTCTGAATATTTATCTTGATGATGATATGAATATTAATGTTTCATCTAACATTGATGCTTAACTTCTTTCAGCATATCTTATACAAATAATCCGGAAACTGTACAACTCTCAGTTCCCGGATTTTTTATATTTTATCAGGATAGTATTTATTTTAAGGAAAAACAGTATTTTTTGATCTTAGTTTTCTTTTTCTACAGATACATTTGACATCTTTTCATAGAATTTAACAATTGCACTGTGGTCATCTTTTTCATTGCCGTCAGCCTTCAGAGACTGCATGATTTCCATCACTTCAGATGTTAAAGGCAGTGCTGCGCTGACTGCATGTGCTGCATTCAATGCATTGTTCAGATCTTTGATATGAAGTTCAATACGGAAACCCGGTTTGAAGTTATGTGCCATCATCATCGGTGCTTTCGCATCCAAAACTGTAGAACCTGCAAGACCGCCGCGGATTGCCTGATAAACAAGTTCAGGATCAGAACCTGCTTTCTTTGCCAGTGTCAGTGCCTCAGATACAGCTGCAATATTTAATGCAACGATAACCTGATTTGCAAGCTTTGCAACATTACCGGAGCCGAGATCACCAACGTAAACAACAGAACCTGCCATCTGCATTAAGAGATCATAGTATTTATCAAATGTTTCTTTTTTACCGCCGACCATAACAGAAAGTGTGCCGTCAATCGCCTTTGGCTCTCCGCCGCTGACAGGTGCATCCATCAGTTCGATGCCCTTTGCTTCAAGCTCAGCACCGATTTTCTTGGATTCAACCGGATCAATAGAGCTCATATCGATAATCAGCGTTCCCTCTTTTGCTGTTTCCGCAATACCGCCTTCACCAAGGCATGCTGAACGTACATGTGGGGAGTTAGGAAGCATTGTAATAATAACATCACACTGGGAAGCAACCTCTGCACCGCTCTTTGCAGCTGTCGCACCCGCTGCAGCAACATCAGCTACCGCAGCTTCATTGAAATCGAAAACAACCAGTTCATTGCCTGCTTTTAATAAATTTTTGCTCATTGGTTTTCCCATGATACCAAGTCCGATAAATCCTAATTTCATCTTTAAAATCCTTCTTTCTTTTTAATCTTATTTTAACTGCAGCATTTTTACATCTATTTACATGAAACTGCTCTTAACCGCCAGTTTATGTACTATCTTACAAGGCAAGGTTTCTTTGGATTGAACTTCCAGCCAGGAATGAGATACTGCATAACAACAGAATCATCTCTTCCGCCCAGACAGCTGTCCAGATACAGCTGATGGGCTTTCTTTACCTGATCCATATCTACTTCAATACCAAGTCCCGGTTTCTTAGGCACTTCTACACAGCCGTCTTTAATCTGCAGCGGCTCTTTCGTCAGTCTTTCAATTCCTTCCTGCCAGATCCAGTGTGTATCAAGGGCATTGTATTCTCCTGGTACAGCAGCGCCAACCTGTGTAAACATAGCCAGTGAAATATCAAAATGATTGTTGGAATGGGATCCCCATGTATAACCAAAATCATGACACATCTGAGCAACACGGACAGAACCGCTCATTGTCCAGAAATGAGGATCAGCAAGAATGATATCAACTGCCTGGGATTCCAGTGAGTGTCCCACCTGTCTCCAGTCTGTTGCAATCATATTGGTTGCTGTAGGGAAACCTGTACGACGTCTGAATTCACTCATAATTTCTCTGCCTGAATAAACGCCTTCAGCACCGCATGGATCTTCACAGTATGTCAGAATGCCTTCCATACCTTTGACATATTCAACAGCTTCTTCAAGAAGCCAGCCGCCATTTGGATCAAGGTCAATTCTTGCATCCGGGAATTCTTTCTTCATCGCACGGATAACATCCATTTCTTCGTTACCCGGAAGCACACCGCCCTTTAATTTGAAATCCTGAAAACCATATTTTTCTTTTGCTGCTTTTGCCATTGCAACAATCTTATCTGCTGTCAGCGCTTCTTCATGGCGCAGTCTGTACCATTCACAATCTGAATCCATCTCTTCATCATAAGGAAGGTCTGTCTTCTTACGGTCGCCGACAAAGAAAAGATAACCCAGCATTCTTACTTTGTCGCGCTGCTGTCCATCACCAAGGAGTTCACATACAGGTACCCCCAGCTGCTTGCCAAGGAGATCAAGGCAAGGTGCCTCAATCGCTGTGATAACATGAACACCTGTACGAAGATCAAATGTCTGATTGCCTCTGACATCTTCTTCACCCTTAGAGTCAAGATATTTCTTAACTTTGAGGAGTGTACTCTTATATTCTTCAACTCTTGTACCTTCAACGATGGACACACATTCTTCCAGTGCCTTTGTAATCTTTTCACCGCCAGGGACTTCACCAACACCTGTCTCGCCGTTTTCATCATGTAAAATAACAATATTTCTTGTAAAGAACGGAGCATGCGCACCGCTGAGATTTAATTCCATACAGTCTTTTCCGGCAACCGGATAAACTTCCATTTTTGTAATTCTTGCCATGATTTTCATCCTTTCCGACAAAATTTGTTTTTATTCTAAACCAGTTTCATATCCGCTAATACTCGATGCAGCTTTTCTTTTTCTTCAGCTGTCAGCTCACCAATTGGAGACAGACATTTACCAACCGGAATACCTTCCTGAACAAGGCCCTCTTTGATAACAGCCGGGAAGGTACCCATGCTGCAGGCTATTCTGAGCGGAGCCAGTGTATACTGTGCATCCAGGGCACCGGCCAGATCACCGGCCACGTATTTGTCATAAATATCTGCTGCAATTCTTGGTGCGACATTGGCGCATGATGCAATCGCACCTGTTGCACCATAGCAAAGGCCCGCATAAATCAGTGTATCTCTTCCCATCAGAACAGAAAAATCTTTATCTCTGGTCAGACGAATGTATTCAGCCGCATTTGTCATATCACCTGTGCTGTCTTTTACAGCAACAATGTTGTCAATATCTGCCAGTCTTGCAACCGTTGCAGGTTCAATTGTTACATTTGTCTTTGGTTTATTATTGTAAAGAATGATCGGAAGACTTGTATTCTCAGCAATTTCTTTATAATATGCATACAGCTCATCCTGTGTCTGTGAAACAAACATCGGAGTCAGAACAGAGACTGCATCAACGCCCACTTCCTCACAGATCTTTACCAGTTCAATGACGCCTCTTGTTGTAATGTGATTGGCACCGCCATAAACCGGTACACGGCCTGCAGTTTCATCAATCACTGTTTCAAGAATCTTTCTGTATGTGTCATTATCAAAGGCATAAAATTCACCTGTTGTTCCCATTGGGAAAAGGCCATGTACACCATTTTCAATCAAATGATTGACCATCTGTCTTAATACTTCATAGTTAACTTCTCCGTTATCTGTTAATGGTGTGATAATCGGAGGAATAATACCTGTTGGAACAAAATGCATAATCGTTATCTCCTTTTCGTATAATCAATTTTTTAAACTTAAAATTCTAATGAACAACCAACTGAAGCAGGCACAGTTCAACAATCCCTGTTGCAGCCATAATCAATGAAACCGCTGTCTTACACTTAATCTGGTCTTTCAGTTCATTGACACCGAACATACCGTTGAATACCCAGAAACCACTATCATTGAAATAAGAGAATGAAATGGCACCCACACAGCAGGATGCTGCCAGAAGGATTGGGGATACGGCGATGGACGCCATCAGCGGTGCTGTCAAGGATGCTGCTGTTGTAATAGCAACCGTTGCTGAACCAAGGGCAATACGCATCAGTGCTGCGATGATAAACGGAATCAGAATAGCCGGAATCGGAAGACCGACAACGGCTTCACCAAGGACATTGCCGATACCGCTGACTTTAATAACATTACCCAGAGAACCGCCGGCACCTGTGATCAACATAATAATACCGGTATCTTTGACAGCTGTATCCATGATATTGATTACCTTCTTGTTATCTTCTTTCCTTACAAGGCCATAGATAGCAATGACTGTACCAACAGCAAGTGCTACAATCGGTTCACCTACAAGACCAATCACACTATTCAAAACGCCTTCACCTGAACCAAGCAGATCCCAGAATGTCTTAACAAAAATCAGGATAATCGGAACAATGATCGGAGCAATGGAAGCACCGAAGGATGGCAGCTGCTTTTCGCCAATCAGCTTCTCAACTTCATCCATTGACTTGACATACTCTTTTTTGAATTCTTTTCTGTCATAGCCCTCTCCGTTTGCTGCCGGCACCTGGTAAATCTTTCGGCCGACCCATTTACAATAAGGAACAATCACAAGCATCATCGGAATCGAAATCACAATACCAATCAGAATCATCTGTCCGACGTCTACCCCCAGAAGACCGGCTGCTGTCAGCGGACCAGGTGTTGGAGGCACCAGACAATGTGTCATCTGAAGGCCGCATGCCAGCGAAAGCGCAAGACCAACCACAGAAATACCGGTAACGGATGACATTGCTTTGACAAGGGGTGCAAAAATTACAATTGCAGAATCTGCAAATACCGGAATGGATACAACCCAACCTGTGATGGCCAGTGCCCATTCTTCTTTTCTCTTACCGATCACACGGATAAACGTGAAAGCCAACTGCTCAGCAGCTCCTGAAACTTCAAGTATGCCTCCCATCATCACTCCGAGGCCGATGATAATACCCGTACTCTTCAGGGTATTGCCAAAACCATCTTTTATCGCCGTTATAACACCTGTTGTTGTCACTCCCGCCGCATCTGTCATATCAACTACCGGCATTCCGCCAATGAGTCCGGTAATCAAAGCTGCAAGGAGGAGAGCAATAAATGTATGGATCTTTGTTTTCATTACCAGGATAATCATGACAATAATACCAATTGCCAATCCCAGCATCATTCTGGTGGATTCACTCATCTTCTTTACCTCTCTTCATGTTTCATGTTTTATCAGTTGTTTTCAACCAGCGCACTGTTTTTTGATAGTCTTATTGTATTTCATTTTAACAATCATTTCCATTGGCTAAATCACCAACCAGCATCACCTCAATTTATATGCATTGAACATGTTTGCATTTTTTGCAATAGTTATTTCGTTTTTCATTTCATATTATTTCATTTACAGATTGCATACAGTACACGATTGCCAATTTGAAATATATATCACACTATTTGAAATATTTGTTGCACGATTTGAATATTTGTAAAATACGTCAAAAAAATAACATCTGGTCTTGCCTCCCTGCAAAACCAGATGTTCATCATCATTTTCAGATTCAGTTCATATAATTCGGTTCAATGCCGTACTTCTTCATACGCCGCCACAGAGTGGTCGTACTGATGCCCAACTCTTCAGCCACGGCATTCCTGTTGCCATGATATTTCTCCAACAATTTTTCCAGACGTTCCCTTTCAGGTGAACGGTAAATAACCAGTTTTTCTTCTCCCTGAACAACAGCCACATCAGGATAAAGCTGTTCAAATAGCTTTTGAATCTGTACTTCATCCACAGATCTTTTGCTGGAGGACAGAACAAGCCTTTCACAAAATGACTTCAGCTGAATGGTGTTGCCTGTCCATTTGAGCTCATTTAATTTCTGATATCCACCCTCTGTTATCTGAATTCTGCGATTATAACGTTCTGTATATTCCTTCAGATAGCCATCAAAATATCTGCGAAGGTCTTCCATGCGTTCGTTTAATGACGGAATTTCCAGCACCAGCCCCTGCAGCATATAGTACAGCTCTTCACTGAATTTGCCTTGTTTGACCATTTTCTGCAGATTCACTTTGGAGGAGCCGATCAGACGCACATCCAATGCATCAATGGGCTGTGCATCCGTTCGCATCATGGCCCGCGAAAGCATCGTTCTCAATATCTGATGCTGAACTCGCAGTGTCAAATGTTCAATGCCTTTGATAAACAATGTTCCCCTGTCCGCTTTCAGCATCGCCCCTCTGCCGCCGCCAGCACCTTCCTGATCCGTATCCTCTCTGCTGAACAATGCTTCCATCTGTTTTTCAATATCCATGCCGCGCATATTAATGCTGACATAAGGTCCATTCCGTCTGTCACTGTTATTGTGAATGGCCTCAGCAATCAGATAATCTTCTATGCCTGCCTGTCCGTAAATCATCACCGGGCTTAATGATAATGCAAAAATCTTGGCCTCCTCCAGAAGTTCCTGCATTTTATCATTATCCGTTCTGATATTTTGAAAATTGGTCTGGGCTGAAAAACCATGCAGCCACATTTCCCGACGATTTCTGGAGGACTCAGCGGAATTCTCTGTAATTCTGTGTAAAGATAAAATAACGCCCGTAATCACATCTTCATACTGGATCGGTGCGATCAGAAGCATCCAGGCTTTGCCGCGGAGATTGATAGATGTGGTATAGCTTTCGCTTTTACCCTCTAAAATGGCCTCTATACGGCTTCTGTCCACATTCGGCAATATCTCTTCCACAGGCAGTCCCACAACCTCCTCTTCATCTTTGCCGATCAGGTTCTCAATCATTTTGTTGATGACAATAATGTTGCCCGCCGTATTCAACTTGATAATGCCATTAAAAGATGTATCCAGTACTGTCTCAAACTGTGCCGTATTCAGTTTCTCGCTCTCTGCGACTCTGGCCAGATCTGCTGCTGTCATCAGCGCTTCTCTGATAGACTCATCTGTAGCCTCATAGATCAATGAAGGAATACCTTTATTGCCTGCTGCCCTGCAGACAGCCTCTCCGCCAATAATAAAATCTATCTGCTCATCTGACAGCTCCATAAGCAGCTGATGAATTTCATCCAAATGATGCATATATCGAATCTCAAGCTCAACATCAAATAATTCTTCCATATGAGACATATCTGCCAGCATATTCTCAAAGACAATCAAGCCGATCTTCGGATGTTCCTTTCGGACCATATTCTTTACCCGCTGTATCAAGAGTCCGATTTCCTGAGCATGAAGACGCATGGCAACTACCGGTATCTTGGTATACTGTTGTATCAATGTTGCCTGATATCCGCGGGCAATTAAAATATGTGCTCCGGCTTCCAGTGCATTTCTTGCTTCATTCACCGCATCCACCGTATTCACAACTTTCAAATAATCTACCTGTATTTCTGTCTCTTCGATAACGCGCCTTGCAATAGGCAGCATATCCTCATAAGGCAGCAGCATTCCAATCTTAATCATCGCTTACCTCCCTGTCTTCATCATCCAACTTTTTTTATCATAACATAAAATAAGCCGAAAAGCACCGCTCTTCGACTTATTTCTGTATTGGAATAATTTCTGTTTTTAATTGATATTCATATTGTTATGCATCTCTGCCTCAATAAGTGTCTTATCTACCAGTTAACAGCGATATCAAGCTGATTTGCGTTACCTGAAGCAAAACTGCCTGTATCACAGACAATACCCATACCAAGACTTGTTTCAACAAGAGAACCTCTTGGGTGGACATCAAGATTCGCTGCTACCATAACATAATCTCCAAGCATCTTCACACCGTCATCTCTGACCCAGTACTCATCTGTATTGCCAAAGCTTCTCATAATACTGACAACCCCTGACATATTCAGGTTATAATAGGTTTCCTTACCGCTTGGGCCTGTAATCGTACCTGCAAAAGCTGTCAGGACCGGGCCATCCCAGTCGCTTGATGTATATCCCTTCACTTCATCTTCATCCGTTGTAATATAATCACCATGGACATAACATGTCTTTCCATCGTATTCAATGGCATACCAGTCATCTTCCATCTCACTGAGTAAAGTAACTTCTTCGCCTCTTTTCAGTGTACCTACTTTGTCATATTTCGTTGAGTTGCCCTTACGAACATTGAGAACCGAACATGTCACATAACCTGTCTCATATTCAACACTTTCTTCCTGTACACTCTCTGTATTCTGTGCGTTCTGTGCAGTGTCTGTATCTTTGGTGTCAGCTGCAAATGCCGGTACTGTCATCAGTAAGGATACTGCAACAGCAGTGCCAAGTAATGCAAGTTTTCTTTTAATCATTGATATAAACCTCCTGTAAAAACGTAATCTTACATTCTTAAATTTCTTTGCTTGATGTGTTCTGTTTTTATTTTTTACCAAAATATTTCATTTGTTACAAAAACATTACGGATAATATATCATATTATTAAGCTTTTGTCAAATTTATATTTCTGACACGTTTTTACCATCGCTGACATACTTCTTTATTTTCTTCACCACCACTGTGTGCATGCAAAAAAAGCCCGGAAAATCAACACTTTCCGGACTTTTCTTTCTTAGGTGATTGGTGCAGGATTAAAAATGCACAAATCATTATGCAATTTATATTTTTCAGCAAAGCTCTGATCTTCCCCGCTGGCTACGGCAAGAATTTTGTTAAACAATTCTGTCCCGATATCCGATATCTCGGCTTCACCTGTAGCCACAGGTCCGGCATTGACATCGATTAGATCCTGCCACATTTCCTTCATCTCATTTCTTGAACATACTTTGATAACCGGCGCAGCCGCAAGACCATACGGTGTACCGCGTCCAGTCATAAATACCTGCAGGGTAATACCTGAAGCGAGCTGACATGGTCCGCAGACAATATCGCTGGCCGGTGTTGCCGCATAAATCAAACCTTTCTTAGATGGTCTCTCAGCCGGAGACAATACCTCTACGATTGGTGATGTTCCTGACTTTGCAATGGATCCCATCGCTTTTTCTACGATATTGCAAAGACCGCCTTTTTTATTTCCCGGCGTTGGATTCGCACTTCGATCCACCTGACCTTCTGCAAGATAATGATCATACCACTTCATCTCTGCAGCCAGTTTATCACAAACTTCCTGGTTCACGCATCGTTCTGCCAGATAATGAACGCCATCCCGCACTTCTGTTACTTCAGAAAACATCACTGTTGCACCGGCATTCACAAGCATATCTGCGGCATATCCTGCGGATGGATTGGCACTGACCCCGGAAAACGCATCACTGCCGCCGCACTGCATGCCAATACAGAGGTCTGATAACGGAAGCTCTTCCCTTCTTCGCTCATTTAAAATTGCCAGCTTCTTTTCGGCCATATCCATAATGGATTTTACCATTGCACCGAATCCCTTTTGCTCCTGCAGTACAATGACATTTTCCGGAGAAATATCTGCTTCATCCAACAGCATTTCAACCGTCAGTTTCTCACATCCGAGGGAAACTACCATAACCTGACCACCAAAATTCGGATGCTTCACCAGATTTTTCAGAGCACGGATCGGTATCTTTGCCTCCGGCGCATGAATCGCCACACCACAACCATACGCATGATTAATCGGTACAACATCATCCACATTTGGATATTTTGGCAGCAATTCCTCACGAATTCGCTTGACAGCCACATTCAAAACCCCTGTTACACACTGGACTGTTGTGCTGATGCCAAGAATATTTCTTGTACCGGCATAACCGCCATTCGGATTTCTGTATCCCATAAAAGTTGTCCTCGGGGCTTTTGGAAGATCAGTCACAATATTGGTACCGTATACCATATGATCAACTGACGGCGGTGTCGGCAATTCCAGCATAAACTCATTAATCCAGTCGCCTTTCTCAATGTCTTCCATTGCATATCCAAGCACAACACCATAACGGATAACCGGCTGCCCTTTCGGGATCCGAGTCAGTGCCACTTTATGTGCCTGTGGAATATCCTGACGAGTTGTCAGATCTTCTGTAATCTGTGTACCTGCGTTGATTGCTTTTACCGCAATCGCTACATTATCTGCATCATTCACTTTAACAAGCAGTCTCTTTGCCATTTTACTCCTCCTCCGTAAAATTTCTTTGCTTGCCTTTATTATACTTTCTTCTTTCTATTAAGTAAAATTCGAATAATTTTGAATAGTCTTAATTTTTTTAAGAGATAGATTGTTATTTCACACGCAACCGACTATAATGAAAGCATAAAGTAATTGTTTAAAGGAATGGTTGATGATGGATTTAAAACAGATTGAATATATTCTCAAGATTGCTGAAGAGCAAAATATTACCCGTGCTGCTGAAAAATTATTTATTACGCAGTCCGCCCTTAACCAGCAGCTGCTAAAGCTGGAAAAAGAACTGGGAACACCTCTCTTCTATCGTTCCCGGACAAGCTGCCGTCCGACACCTTCAGGGGAAATCTATATTGAAGCCGGACGCCGTATGCTGATGCTCAAAAAAGACACCTATGACAAAATCCATGATCTCAGCGAACAGCAAAAAGGACGTCTGACAATTGGTTTTACAGCCGGCCGAGGCATTACCATGTTTTCAAATGTCTATCCGGAATTTCATCAGCTTTATCCGCAGGTTCATATTGAGCCTATGGAATTGAGCGTACACGATCAGAATCCTCTTCTTCTGTCCGGACAGCTGGATATCGGTTTCATGACGCTTTTTGAAAGTCAGGAAAAAAAAGGACTTGAATATCTTCGTATTGCAAAAGAAAGTCTTGTTCTCGCCGTCCCCTCTGCACTTGCTGAACAGATGGCTCTGCATGGCTCATTTTCTGCTTCTGATCCGTCTTCCGGCAATGACATGAATATCCTTCCTGAGTGCAATCTGACATTGTTTAAAGATTATCCTTTTGTCCTTACCCACAAAAATTCAACCATCCGTGAACTCGTTGACCATATTTTTATTCAGGCAGGCTTTAAACCGGATGTCCTTTTTGAAACCTCCAACAACCATGCTATTACATCTGTTGTCCATTCAGGTATCTGCTGCGGCATCATTCCTATGTATTATGTCCGTCCTCAGGACACCCATATCCGCTATTTTGCTCTGCCAGAGCACCCTGAATGGAATATATGTGCAGCCCACAGAAAAGATCATTACCTGGCAAAAGCAGCCAGGGAATTTATCTCCCTGGCTGCCACATATTTTCAAACACTAGACTGATTATTTTTCATATGTTTCAATGATACAGCGGTATTCTTTGCTTTTCTTATCGTAACTAATACCTACTATTAAAATATTCCCTGTATACTGCAGCAATGATTGTGGATAATTTTTATCCTTAATCTGCTGCACTGCAGTTTTCACATTCTTATTCCATTTCAATTCCACCAGCAAAGCAGGATAATCCAACTTATACTCCGGTTTAGGAATAAATACAAAGTCTGCAAATCCTCTCCCTGTCGGCCATTCACGAACCGGTTTGAAATAAAACTTCATCGCACTTAGATAAGCGATTGAAAGAACACTGCTTAATGAATTTTCATTGTTATATTGAATAGTTGAGACAAAATCCGTATGAATCTTTTCAATCGTTCTTGCCACTTCATCTGCATTCATGTCTAATGTTGCGTCAAGCAGCTCATCTGAAGCCCTCTGAAATTTAACCAATTCATTCCACTGATTTTCTTCCACTGCATTCGCAAATTCACGCCTTATTTCTTCATTCGGTATAAATGCCATCTGCTTTGTCTGCTCATACGCAAGATACCCCAAATGAATAAGCAAGGTCAAAACATCATCTTTATTCTTAAATGAACGCATATCATTTTGAAAAGATGATGCTCTAATTGTCACAAAATCCCCCGACAGCATCATTAATACAGATGTTTTTAAACCATCAAAGTTCATATTAATAAAGGGAAGTATCGACTCATAAGTACCCGTCTGAGACCAGTAGCTTTGAAAAGTTCCTTCCAACATCAAATTCACAACTGCATTTGGATTATAAATGTGATAATCACCCAGTCGATACCCATCATACCACCGTTTTGTTTCATCAAAATCACGAGAATATTTCTTGCAAAGCCTATATACATCTTCTTCCGTGAAGCCAATGTACGAAGCCAACGGCCCTGGATTCAGCATTGAATACTGCATAAAATTATTCAGTGCTGATTGTGTCTTTAATTTCTTTATTGGCAAAATACCTGTTAAATACGCCAGATGAATATATTTCGTTGGTTCGGTCCCTTTAAATAATCCTCTGAGAAAGTTGATATATTCATTCTGTACCTTATCATTTGCTGCCTCATCACGAATCAAGACATCCCATTCATCAATAATGATGATAAATTTTCGACCGGATATTTTATTCATATAAGACAACACTTCCGGCAAAGATCGCATATGCTTCGGTATTTCTTCCGGATAATATTCTCTTAGTTCATCTATTGTGCGTTTTGTAATATAATCTAAAACATGCTCCGGCCCACCTGCCGGTTCTATACACCATTGAATATCCCAATGAATGACATCATATTGATTCAAATATATTTCAAAATCTGGTGATTGACTAATTTCCAAATTTTCAAACATCTCTTTTGAATCACAGCCCTTACTATAATAAGCTGTCAGCATATTCGCTGTAATCGATTTACCAAAACGTCTCGGTCGGCTATTACAAATATAACCCTGGAGTGTGTTTATCACTTTGTTGGTATAGCCAATCAATCCTGATTTATCCACATATATTTCCGAATTCACAGCAACCTGAAATGCAGCATTACCCGGATTAACAAAACTTCCCATTATGAGATCACACTTCCTTCCCTCTGCATATAAAATAGCATTTATCTACATCTAATTGTATTTTATCATTCAAGCATATTGTTAACAAGCATCCGCAATCAATCTGCGTCTATCTTTTCTCCCTCATTGGCTTCTTCCATAGTCACATCAATTTTATTTTTTTGGATTTTGTCATTTCCATCTGCGCCATTCTCTTTTCCGGCATTCACAGTTCCTGCCGCAGCATCATCCACATAGTGCAGCCGCAGCACTGCCTGAGCCCAATTCAACCCGACCACAGCTGTTTTATTCTTCTCGGCTCCTGCCTGCTGCATCAAATCCAGCAATTTCTCCAGTACTTCCCGTGTCAGGTAACCGCCTCTCCAGTGGAAGGTCAATGTTTTCCCTTTTTTGGCCGCCTGAAGGGAACGCTTATAGACATCCTCTGTCTTTGTAAAAGACAGCTTCTTCTCCTTGTAATAAAAACGACTGTTGTCCGTACATGCAGGTGCCGGTGCGATCAGCGGCTCATGATCTCTGAACACGGCCTTATCATCCAGATTAAAGTAATCATAACGAATCTCCGGTGTACCGCTTCGGCTGCGTCCGAGACTATTGTCAAATGTGGCATCCAGATGATAATACTTTCCATCCAGCCGGATAATATTCCAGGTATGTCTGTATTTAATCCCTTTCTCCGGATTATTCCCACAAATGGCGATGATACACCAGAGATTCAGTGCATCACACAAAATTTTCACTGACTTGGCAATACCCTC